>ERZ1026988.403-NODE-403-length-18235-cov-17.398460_pt1 | contig 18235 bp, 17 predicted proteins | sample MGYA00519291_ERZ1026988 | MGnify/ENA primary metagenome ERZ1026988 (study PRJEB26926, sample SAMN06164795) | human gut metagenome | biome: ENVO:00009003; feature: ENVO:2100002; material: ENVO:00002003 | host: Homo sapiens | place: USA | collected 2012 ... | reverse complement strand
TTGAGTTTCAACCTTGCGGTCGTACTCCCCAGGCGGAGTGCTTAATGCGTTAGCTCCGGCACTGAAGGGCGGAAACCCTCCAACACCTAGCACTCATCGTTTACGGCATGGACTACCAGGGTATCTAATCCTGTTCGCTACCCATGCTTTCGAGCCTCAGCGTCAGTTGCAGACCAGACAGCCGCCTTCGCCACTGGTGTTCTTCCATATATCTACGCATTCCACCGCTACACATGGAGTTCCACTGTCCTCTTCTGCACTCAAGTCGCCCGGTTTCCGATGCACTTCTTCGGTTAAGCCGAAGGCTTTCACATCAGACCTAAGCAACCGCCTGCGCTCGCTTTACGCCCAATAAATCCGGATAACGCTTGCCACCTACGTATTACCGCGGCTGCTGGCACGTAGTTAGCCGTGACTTTCTGGTTGGATACCGTCACTGCGTGAACAGTTACTCTCACGCACGTTCTTCTCCAACAACAGAGCTTTACGAGCCGAAACCCTTCTTCACTCACGCGGTGTTGCTCCATCAGGCTTGCGCCCATTGTGGAAGATTCCCTACTGCTGCCTCCCGTAGGAGTATGGACCGTGTCTCAGTTCCATTGTGGCCGATCAGTCTCTCAACTCGGCTATGCATCATCGCCTTGGTAAGCCGTTACCTTACCAACTAGCTAATGCACCGCAGGTCCATCCCAGAGTGATAGCCAAAGCCATCTTTCAAACAAAAGCCATGCGGCTTTTGTTGTTATGCGGTATTAGCATCTGTTTCCAAATGTTATCCCCCGCTCCGGGGCAGGTTACCTACGTGTTACTCACCCGTCCGCCACTCACTGGTGATCCATCGTCAATCAGGTGCAAGCACCATCAATCAGTTGGGCCAGTGCGTACGACTTGCATGTATTAGGCACACCGCCGGCGTTCATCCTGAGCCAGGATCAAACTCTCATATAAAATATATAAGAACTTGAATAGCTCTCAATTATCTTTGTTATTAAGCGAATTGACTTCGCAAATGTTTTGCTTCAAATCACATCGTGATTGAAGACCCTACACATTTGATTCGTCGAAACTTTGTTCAGTTTTCAAAGGTCTACCTGTTGGCCAATCAAGTAGCCGATCAACGTATTCATTATAGCATACATTAGATTAGCTTGTCAAGAAGAAATTTTAATTAACTTTGAATTTCTTTTGATTGATAACTCAATCAGTAACTTTATTAATATATCATATCGTCAATTAGATGTCAACAATTATTCTTAACTTTTTTGTCAAACCATCTCAGCAGCACTTAACTGCTTTGACAACGATAACTACTATACATGGGTTTTGATTCCCCGTCAACTGTTTTTTCTAAAAAAATTAAAAAGTATTCTCAAGATCATATAAACAGTTAAAAACTTCAATAGCAACTAGGTCAATATCATCAAAACGAAAACGTTCATAAGGTCGATATCGAACAAAGATAAATTCTTCTCTACTATGAATATAAGTTACATCGCATAATGGAATACCAAATTTTTTAAATGTCCGTTTCTGTCGATCTCTTGAATCATTGTTTTGCATGGCAATCAAACGTCTAATAATCACTAATAATTCTGATTCCTTCACAAGGATAATCCTCCTTCATACAAATAAAGGATCGTGTCTTCACACAATCCCTTTTTTCTATCTTTTAACTTTATCCGGCCTTATAAATACAGCTACAATTCCGGCGAACATTCCAAAGTAATATGTAAGTAGTCGCCATAAGATCATTGCTAAAACCAATTTTGTATTTGAGTGAATAAAACTTGCAAAGAGAACGGAAAAACTATACTCGGCTCCCCCCGCCCCTCCTGGAATTGGAAAAAGCGAAATAATCATAAAAATTAAAACGTGCAAGCTGAGCACCATCACAAAATTAATATGGTTAATTCCAAGTGCAAGCATAATAAAGTATGGGATTGCATAGTAAAAGAATAATTGAAAAATAGTTACTACGCAAACCTTAAGCAGCTTCTTATAATCTCGCTTCATTCGGAGACTCTCTTGGTAAAAAGTATCCACTTTTTCATTTAAGACGACTTTCATATGCTCATATCGGTTAGCCTTCATAAAAATGGCAGCTGGTTTGATAACGAGGTTCATTAGTTTCTTAGTAAAACTATACCAGTACATCACCATTAGCAATCCGACAATTACCGCTAAGTGAATCAAAAAGCCAAATATTACTAGTAATGAAAGAGCATGGAGTTTTTCCGCAATAAAATGAAAGCCAATTAACAAACTAATCAAAAAGTTAACAACAATCATTGCCTGGAATACAACAAACTTCATTAAAAGAACTGAACTTGCTAATCCCCCATCAACACCTGATTGAATCATTGCAACTAATTGCGCTGGCTGTCCCCCTGTTGAGAATGGAGTAATGCCATTAAATAGTTGTTCAATTAATGGTAATCGTAATGCATCCTTCCAGGTAAAGCCATCGTGACGATCATTCATAAATATCTTTACGACAACTGCTTCTAAGCCTAAATATAAACAAATACAGCCAAGTGCAACGAGCATCCATCCCCAATTAATGGCAGAAACATCCTGTAACAATAGGTGGATATTTGAGTTACGTAATGAGTAGCCGAGAATTCCAATTCCAATAATTAGCATTATGCTTAATACTAACCAATTTCGTCTGCTCACTAAGCATCCCCCTTTCGCGCTTGTTCCTGATAAAACTTAGTCCAAACATCTGCCAAATGTTCTTTTGAGTATTCCTTAGCAGCTCGTTGGGCCTGATTTTGCCAATGTGCCAGTCGTGCAGGATCATTGCGTAATAATGTCAACTTCATTTGCATCTCATTGACATCTTTAGCAGGTTCATAATCCCCTTCAATAATAGAATGATAAAGGTCAAGATCGCGCAACATTACTGGTGTCCCGCAGCTAAAAGCTTCCAAGACAGACATTGGAAATAGTTCATTATATGAAGGTAAAAGAAATAGGTCAGCAAGATTGTTCAGTTCAGCAATCTTATCCCGCGAAACGATTCCTGTAAAATGTAAATTAGCTGGTGGATTATCTACTACCTTTTTTAATTCACTATAGCCATCAGTTAAACGACCAAAAGAGAATCCGCCAGCCCAAAAAAACTCAACGTCCGGATTTTGGCGAGCAAGACGGATAAAGTCGGGAACCCCTTTTCGTTCTTGAACCTGGCCGCTTCCTAATACCACAAATTTATCGGCAGCAATCCCATATTTTTTTCGGAGAGCAGTCCGCTTAACAGCCGAATATGGATGGAAACGATCATTATCAACAAAGTTAGGAATATAGGCAATCTTTTTTTCAGGAATCCCGTATGCTACTAACTGCTTGATAAAAGATGGATTTACAACTACTAACTGATCCATTCGTTTATAAAAGGCAATAATATAATGATAAAAAAGCCCGCGAAACGGTTGCGGGATTGTAAGACTTCCTTCTAGCGTCTCAGGAAGAAAATGCACATAGCCAATCTTTCGGCCCCGTTTTTTTGAAAAAGTTGACAAGTAAAAAAGCGGGTCGATTGTATGATAATGACTGATCTGACTCTTCCCATAACGGTTGATTTCAATTTCAAATTTGTCACTGCATTGGTTGCGCAACAAGTTAATTAATTCAAGGTAGGCGCTTCCTACTCCTTGTCCCGCAACCTTATCTGCAGATGAAAACATTGTTATTTTAATCATCATTAGCTCCTTGGGCGGTGAAAAAGACGATGTGATTTTTCAGCTTGATTAAGTTCATCATGGACGGCCATATCGTTTTGACAATCTTGGTAGAACTGAACAACCTTTTCAACAAAGACTTCTGCTGAGATTTCATGTAGCTTTTGTTGCCGTCTCAACCTTGATTCTGAGTTTTTTGGTTGGTTAAGGTAAAACAAGACGCCCTTAACCAAGTCGGCCCGCTTTTGAAAGCTAATGCCAATCGCTGGGTCATCAATCAATTGGTCAGTATATTCACTACGCATAACCACAATTGGCAAATCCGAGGCAAGGGCTTCATCATAAGTCAGTCCTTGTGATTCAGAATCCGAGGCTGAAACAAAAACATCTGCCATCTGGTAATAATGGTAAACTTCATCATTTGAAATCTCACCAGCAAAATTAATATTGTCATTAAGCTGCATTTCACGAACTTGACGCTCCAGAGTATGTCTTGCGGGACCATCCCCAACAATCAGCAACTGTGCATCAGGCTTGTGAGCAAGAATATCTGGCATTGCTTCTATTAATGAATGGATATTCTTTTCATACGCTAAACGACTAAGCGAAAGTAAAACTGGGGTCTCTTCACGATAGCCTAACTTTGCCCTTAAATTAGCTATTTCTTCTGCTGAATCGCGTTTACTATATACCCGTAAATTAATCCCAGTCGGAATAACACGAATTGGTGATTCAACATGATAACTGGTTAAAGTATCCAAAACACGGTCACTTGGAGCAATAATCCCAGAAATATTTTTTAAATAAAGATGAGCAAGCCGGGCAACATCATTTGGCTTAAGAATATGGCCATTCGCAATATAGTGGAGATAATCTTGATACATCGTATGGTAAGTATGGAGACAGGGAATATGCAAATGCTTGGCAACCGTCTTCCCCATAACTCCAAGTGCAAATTCAGTTTGATTATGAACTATATCTAATTGGAACTTTTTAGCAAGCTTGATAGCCCGAAATACGCCGCGCACCGCAATGCGACGATCAGAAAACGAAACAAAGGGAATGCTTGCAAAGCGGTATATCCCATTTTCAACGTCATCATGTTTCGCCTTAGGATCAGTTGTCGTAAAAATATATACATGATGTCCCTGAGCAATCAATTCATCACGAAGCGTCTTAATCGAAGTCGCCACGCCACTCACCTGAGGGAAATATGTATCTGTAAAAATACCAATATTCAACCTAACTGCTCCTTTTTCATCATAAGTTTTCTAGATAATAATTAGTCATAACTGCTATTATACTAAAGCATTCACTGAACCGCAAAACAGATTTAGGTTATTTTAAATCTTCCTTCTAATAGTGACAAGACTCAGAAAGGCTGATTAAAATTTCTTTACAAAATCTTTTAATAATGAGAATAAAAAATAACTCTCTTGACGGTGCGAACTATCAAGAAAGTTATTTTCATTTATTAAAGTTTTACCTGCGGAACATACTTTTCCACTAATTTTTGGACCGCCGCGGCAGTTTCAGCATGAATCGCTCGATGAACTAATGGTTGTAATTTGCGCGTATTCAACTGGTTAATTAAAGAGCGAACACGTAAAATCTGACTACTGCTCATTGAAAATTCATCAAGCCCCATTGCCATTAATAGAGGAACCGCATAAGGATTATTAGCCATCTCTCCACACATTCCGACCCACTTGCCTTCAGCATGCGCAGCTTCAATCACTTGCCGCACCATCCGTAAAACTGCCGGGTGAAGTTCTTGATATAGGTATGCTACTTGCTGATTTCCGCGATCAACAGCAAATAGGTACTGAATAAGGTCATTACTGCCAATGCTAAAAAAGTCAACATACTTCGCAAAATGTTCAGCCATAACCGCAACTGCTGGAATCTCTAGCATCATGCCAACTTCAATATTTTTAGCAACTTGAATACCTGCTTGCTCAAGCTTTTCTTTTTCATCGTCAAGAATTGCTCGCGCCGCTTGGAACTCTTCAATTGTTGCAATCATCGGAAACATAATGGCTAACCGTCCATAAACGGATGCACGAAGGAGGGCGCGCAATTGAGGACGTAATATTTCCGGGCGTGCCAATCCAATCCTGATGGCACGAAAACCTAGGTAAGGATTGTCCTCATGAGGAAGAGCAACCATCCCCAGCTTTTTATCGCCGCCAATGTCAAGCGTTCGGGCGACTACCCGCTGTTCATTCATCGCCGAAACAAATCTTTTGTAAGCATTAAATTGTTGCTCTTCTGTTGGCAATTCATCCTTGCTCATATAGAGAAATTCTGTTCTTAAAAGGCCAATCCCCTCGGCGCCATCTTCTTGAGCATCAATAACGTCAGCAAATGTTCCGACATTAGCTCCCACTTCAAAGCGGCGCCCATCAGCACTCACGGTTTGCTTATCTTTTAACGCTCCCCACTTTTGCTGCTCCTGGATAAATTTACCAGCTAACAAACGATAATGCTCAATCTCTTCATTCGTTGGATTGACAATCACTTTGCCATGAATCCCGTCAACAATCAGCAAGTCGCCATCGTGAATAATCGTAGTAGCATTCTTGACGCCGACGACAGCAGGCAAGGAAAGGGTCTTACTCATAATCGTAAAATGAGAGGTCCGCCCCCCATTAGTTGTAACAATCCCTGCAACATATCGTTTATCAAATTGAGCGGTATCAGTAGGCGTAATATTATTAGCCACAAAGATTGCCCGGTGGTCTAAAAGCCCTGGGTCTGGTAGGGAAACATTCAATAGGTGACTCAAGACTCGTTTGGTCACATCACGTAAGGCAGTTGCCCGCGCATATAAATACTCATTATCGTTCTTGCGCTCAAAAACACTTAAATAATAATCTTCAACGCGTTTAACAGCCCACTCCGCAGTATCATGATGGCTATTAATACGGTCAATAATCTTCTTTTGTAAAGTCGGATCGTCTAAAATCGCAATCTGGGTATCAATAATCGTCACTGCCCGCTGGCCTAGCAACTCATGGGCATGCTTAGATAAATGCTGAAGTTCGGTCTTGCTTAACGCAAAAGAATCATGAAGCCGGGCGACCTCATGATTCTCATCAGCTGTATGCTGTTTTTTTATAGATAGATCTGACTCTACTAACAGGTGTGCCGGAGCAATCGTAATACCACTACTAGCGGCAAGTCCGGTTAGTAGTATAGACATTAGTCAGTCAATCCTTCCTTCTTCATAGTTTCAGCAACGGTGTCCAAAGCTTCTTTTTCGTCGTCACCATTAGCAGTAATAGTAACCTTAGCGTTTTGACCAACACCAAGGGACATTACACCCATGATTGACTTCAAGTTTACACTCTTACCTTCGTATGAAAGAGTAATGTCAGATGAAAACTTTGAAGCAGCTTGTACCAAAATAGTAGCTGGACGAGCATGAATACCAGTTTCAGAAGTAATTGTAAATTCACGTTTTTCCATATTAATCAGTCTCCTTCGAGCAGATATAATTAATTTATTATCAGTAGCTTTACCACTGATACACCTCGATAATTACATTTTAGCAATTGTAAGCGTTAAATACAAGGCTACATCTTGCGATTTATCGCTCTCTTAATTGATAAATAACTTTACCGCCTCGTTGCGCTTCGCCTTCAATTTGCGAACGATATGCATACGAGTGAAAAATCGGTTGAAATTGCTGAAAATTCTCAGGGGTAATTACAAAATGATCAATCTTTTTATTTCGCAAGTCATCCAACAATTGCTCAAAATTTTCTTCTGCCATTCAATCACCTCAACATAAAATTTTATTTTCTTATTATACACGAAATTACTTTCATCTTTCTATTTTAGCATTCATGGCTAAAGAGTGCTAAAATCAAAGTAAGCTGTTTTCGGCATTCCTAAGTAACTTAGCTACGCGGAAAATCGCTCTTTATTTAAGAAAATATTTAAGTTTTATAGCTTGCTTTGCGATAAAAAGTAAGTATAATATTAATCAATGGTCAAGAAAGGTCAAAACATTTCTTGATGAAATTATTTAGGAGGTATTAAATTCAGATGCAATGTCAATACTGTCATCAAAATCCAGCCACAATTCATCTTCAAATGAATTTTAATGGGCAACGGATTCAAATAGACCTCTGCCAAAATTGTTATCAAAAATTACAAAATCTACAAACAGATATGATGAATGGAGGTAACGGAATGAATAATTTCGGTTTTGGAAGCCTCGAAGACTTCATGAACGCAATGAACAATATGCAAAGTCAAGCTGCCGGTACTAATGGTCAAAACATGAACGGCCAATCCCAACGACAAGGTGGCGGACGAAATGGAAAAGGAATCCTTGGTCAATATGGGATCAACCTTACTGATCTCGCTCGCCAAGGTAAAATTGACCCAGTCATCGGGCGCGACAATGAAATTAAACGAGTTATTGAAATTTTAAACCGTCGAACCAAGAATAACCCAGTCTTGATTGGTGAAGCTGGAGTTGGTAAGACCGCGGTTGTTGAAGGTTTAGCTCAAGCAATCGTTAGCGGCCAAGTTCCCGAAAAGCTTGCTAACAAGGAAATCATCCGGCTCGATGTTGTTTCCTTAGTTCAAGGTACGGGAATTCGGGGCCAATTTGAAAAGCGGATGCAACAATTAATGGAAGAAGTTCGTAAGAATAAGAACATCATCCTCTTTATTGACGAAATCCATGAAATCATGGGTGCGGGAAATGCTGAAGGCGGAATGGACGCTGGAAATGTTCTTAAACCCGCCCTTGCCCGCGGTGACTTCCAATTAGTTGGTGCCACTACTCTTAATGAGTACCGGAAGATCGAAAAGGATGCTGCTCTTGCACGGCGATTCCAACCAGTTGAAGTTGATGAACCATCCGTTGAAGAAACAATCCGCATCTTAAACGGGATCAAAAGTCGTTATCAAGATTACCACCACGTTAAGTACACAGATGACGCAATTGTAGCAGCTGCTAAACTTTCTGACCGCTACATTCAAGATCGTTACTTGCCTGACAAAGCTATCGACTTACTTGATGAAGCGGGATCAAAGAAGAACTTAACGCTTAAAAATGTGGATCCAAATGCAATCGAAAATGAAATCCACACAGCTGAAGCACACAAGCAACAAGCAGCTGATAACCAAGACTATGAAAAGGCAGCTTTCTACCGCGATCAAGTTGCTAAGCTTGAAAAGGCAAAGAAGGAAGCCGAAGAAAACCATACTGAAGATTCTGCAACTGTTACCGTTAAGGATATGCAGAGAATCGTTGAAGAACGGACAAATATTCCAGTTGGTGACCTGCAAAAGCAAGAAGAAAATCAACTTCGCGACCTTGATAAGAAGCTTGATGAACATGTTATTGGCCAAGCCCAAGCAGTGGATAAGGTTGCTCGTGCCATTCGTCGTAACCGGATCGGTTTGAACAAGTCTGGTCGGCCAATTGGTAGTTTCCTCTTTGTTGGTCCTACGGGGGTTGGTAAGACTGAAACCGCTAAGCAACTTGCCCTCCAATTGTTTGGTTCTAAAGATGCTATGATTCGGTTCGATATGTCTGAATACATGGACAAGACCTCTACTTCTAAATTAATCGGGGCTGCTCCTGGTTATGTTGGTTACGAAGAAGCTGGTCAGTTGACTGAACAAGTACGGCGGCACCCTTATAGCTTGATCTTACTTGATGAAGTTGAAAAGGCGCACCCAGATGTTATGCACATGTTCTTACAAATTCTGGATGATGGTCGTTTAACTGATTCTCAAGGGCGCACTGTTAGCTTCAAGGATACAATCATTATCATGACATCTAATGCCGGAACTGGTGATTCAGAAGCAAGCGTTGGTTTTGGTGCTGAGTCTAATGGTAGTACTCATTCCATCATTGACAAGTTGACAAACTACTTCAAGCCAGAATTCTTAAACCGGTTTGATGACATTGTTCAATTCAATGCCCTCTCCAAGGATGACTTGATGAAGATCGTTAACTTAATGATTGATGATGTTAATAACATGCTTGCTGATAAGAACTTGCATATCGAAGTCATTAACAATGTTGAAGAAAAATTAGTTGACATGGGATTTGATCCAAAGATGGGTGCTCGTCCTCTTCGTCGGGTAATCCAAGAACAAATCGAAGACCGGATTGCTGATTACGTTCTTGATCACAGTGACGCTCATAAATTAGTTGCTAAACTTGATGATAATGGTGACATTGTTGTCGAAGAAACTGAAGAAGTACCAACAATTGCTAAAAAATAACTGAGTAAAAAAACGAGGCTGAATTTTTCAACCTCGTTTTTTTATTACGCTCAATTTACTTCCAAACGACGGCGGACTTCCAATACCGGAAGAGCAACCATCGGGACAATAATAATTGCCAATATCAATTCTGCGAGCCCATTAGTCGCCATGACTGTTTCTAAAGCAATTAATAAATGATTAACATTTACCCCATAAGTTTGCGCAACTGCTGGAGTACGATAAAATAGATAAATAAAGCCTAATACCAAGCCAGTATTAGTAAGGGTTCCTACTATTGCAGCACTTACCGCGGCGATATATTTTGCTTTGACCAAACGACACATAAGAATAAAAGTATATCCTGCTAAAATCCCAATCATAATGCGCGGGACAACGGAAACAAGCGGGTTAACAAAAACTAAGGGAGCCAGCGGACTACTTGGTGCCACAAATGCTCGCACCCAAGTCAGGAGCCCCCAAATACCACCAATAATTGCGCCATCAACGGGACCCAACACAATTGCCGCAATAATGACTGTTACATGAAGGGTCGTAATACTAAGCGGTCCTAGCGGAATGTTACCAAAAAATGGGACAAAATCTTGTAAGAGAATAATTGCGATAAAGATTGCTAATGTCGTATTGTGCCTAATTTGTTGGTGCCGAGTTTTTGCCATTTTTCTTCTCCTAAATAAATTTGAATAGGCTTATTGTAATAAAAAAATCACCTATTCGCAATTCTCAAGAGAAATATGGTCGTTCCTTATCGTGTCAGCTACTAAAAAGCGCTATAATAATAGAGAATTAAGGTTACGGAGTGTTAATAATGATTGACAAGTTTAAAACAGGAAATCCTATCTGGGTTTACTATAATGATATTGATTCAGGAGCAAACCTTACCGTCCCGCAATTATTACGCGGATTCATCGGTCAAGAATACCAAATTGAACAAAAGCAATTTCCTAATTACCGATATGTAAAAACTGAAGGTGAAACTAAGGGAACATTTGATATGCGGCAACGAATTGTACACCTTTTTTATCGGAAACAGAATTGGGGAGAGGTCCAATCGATTGAAATGTACCTCCACCTCGATGCTCCGACACAGGTATTTGATACAGCTGGTGGAATGCCAGTCGGTGCCCCCCTTCCTGCTGATATTACAGTTAAATCTTTCCACCGGGTTGCGACTAAGAATGGTCAGTTTTGGTATGAAATCGGCGCTGACCAATGGATTAAGTACGATCAAATGCACGTTGTTGATAATCCATTCAACCAGGATATCCGGAAAGAAAAGTCAAAACTCATTAATAATTTAACGGTAATTCCCTTGAAGAATGTGCAGGCCAAAGTCGATTATCTCCATAATAAGTCAATCAATGTTTATGATGCGCCTTATGGAAATAAAGTGGCAGAGATTCCAAACGGCGAAACAATTACCCTAATTGGAAAATTAAACGATAATGATGAGATTACCTGGTACCAAGTGGGCCGCAAGAAATATATTACTAGTAACTACATTCAAATTGAATATCCAGAAGATGATGAATAAAAAAGCGAGAGGTTGAGAAAAAGCAAAAAGTTTTTTCTCAACCTCTCCTATTTTTACAAACAATAGCAAGATAACGTGGAACTAGCTTCGCATCACCACAAGGCTCAAGGCTAATTCTCACTTACTTTTATTAATCCCGTCGTAATTGAATTTTATTATTAAAGAAACGCGCTAAAGCATAAACGATGATTAAGTAAATAACTAAGATTACCCAACCAGTAACGTTTGAGATTATTATTGATTTAAAGACACCGCTAGCAGAAAGCGCTGGGATTAAGCCAACCAGTGAATAGGCTAACATCATCAATAATACTAAGCACGCCATGGGAAGCCCAATTCCTACAATCCATTTCCACCGACGATTTAATAAGGCAAAACCATTACCAATTGCCATCATCGTTAAAGAAAGACCGAAATACCATAAAAGACTATGCCAAGCAGAAGCAAGATCAAACGGTGTATTCATTAAACCCACAAGTTGGGCAATAAACCAAACTACTAATGTCATTAGGAAAAGAGATAAGATTCGTCCTTGCCATAGTGTTTTACGAGAAATACCGTTTTGAATTGCCCATTTAAAGTCAGTATAAGGAGTTACAAGGAAAATCGCCATTAAAAGCACGCTTAAGATTGATGAAGCAATGCTTGGAAGGGCTCGGAGGCTAACCAAAAAAGATTCAAGGTTGTGTGAAATAATTAATCCAAGCAAGTAGGTTATTAATGCAATTCCCAGCCCCCAACCTAAAGCAATTCCTGTAGCGTGACCCGCTTGTTGAAACATGGTTGAAATAACAAGGTTTCTCTTTTGATTTTCCATTAGTATTCTCCCCCATTCGTTAAGTAAATGAATAAATGCTGCAAATCATAATGGCCAATCTTAACTTGATCAGGAATCACACGCTGTTCATCTAAGCGATCAAGTAAGTAGGCAGTCTTAATATTACCCATCATTTCTGTTTTAAGGACTTTTAAGCCTGCAGTATACTCATCAACCATTTTTTCTGGGCCACTAATTGCATAAGCCTTAGCTAATAAACCTTCTGTATCTTCATTAATAATGATGCGGTGTTGATCCATGATGAGGACATGTTCGACTAATTGCTGATTTTCTTCAATTAAGTGGGTTGATAAGACAAAAGTGCGTGGCCGTTCTTGATAAGTCTTAACTAATTCTTTATAGAAGCTATCACGGTGATTAGCATCTAAACCTAAAATCGGTTCATCTAATAGAACATAATCGGCATTGACTGCTAAGGCGACGATTAGCTTGGAGGCCGTCCGTTGCCCCGTCGATAAGTTAGTAATCTTCATCCGGTCATTCAAGCCGAATACCTTGAGGAGACGGTGGGCTAAGTCATAGTCAAAGTTATTATAAGCGGCATCCGCTAAGTCAAAGGTTTGACTTATCTTCATGTGACGCGGATAAAGATTAATTTCACTCATCAAAAAGATCTTGCTGAGAAGGTCATCATTGTTATTAACATCTTCATTACCAATTTGTACTTCCCCGCTCGTTGGAAAAATCCGGTTGCTCATAATATTAAGAAGAGTCGTCTTCCCAGCCCCATTCCGGCCAAGGAGACCATAAATTTTAGCAGGTTCTAGGGTAAATGAAATATTATCCAATACTGTTTGGCGATGATACTTTTTGACAATATTTTTAACTATTAATTGATCCATCATTCTCACCTCGTTCGATTAAGTCTAATAAATGCTGTTTGGTAATTCCAAGCTTACCCGCTTCAACTAGTAAACTCTTTACATAGTCGTTATAAAAACTTTCTTTACGTTGTTCCATAATTTTTTGTTGTGCACCTTTTTTTACAAACATTCCGAGCCCACGTCGCTTTTCTAAGAGGCCTTTATTAACCAAAATATTCATCCCCTTAAGAACTGTCGCAGGATTGATATGCAATTGCTGAGAAAGCTGGGTCGTTGACGGTACCTGCGAACCTTCATCAAAGCCCCCAGAGAAAATCATCTCTTCAAGCTGGTCAGCAATTTGCTGATAGAGCGGCGTTGAATCATTAAAGTCGAAATTCATAAGTGCACCTCCTTGGTTTGTTATTTGGTTAATCACTTATGTAACTAAGTATATATGTTGGAGGATGATTTGGCAAGGGGAAAAGTGAGTTTAAAAAGAAAAACAGTTCATATCCGAAATTGGATACGAACTACTTGGTAAACAAGCGTATCAGTATTTCTAATTAATTTTCACTAGTTACCATATCTTTTTTTGCCCATTTAAGGGAAGCAGTAGAGTTAACTGTTACCGGCTCGCCATACTTAGTATTATTACTATCAACGGAATCAAGCCAAAAGTCATAATAATAATGGTTACCATCCGCTGTCTTATAATCAGCAGTACCAGTTATATTTTGTGGTAAGTTTTCTTTTAACTTGTTCAGAGTAGCAGTGCTAATATTTGTCCCCTGTGCACCAGTTAACAGTTGCTTTACACTCTTAGTATTTATCAAGGGCATATCGATACCCTTTGTAAGTTGTTCTCCTGCCTTTAATGGATCGGTGAGAACAACTTGCTTACCGCCAACCTCATTCCACACTTTAGAAACGCGAATACTAATCGGTGATGTTACCTCTTGAACACCAGGTTCAGCATCAACTACCACCGTTGCTGAATACTTAGCAGTCAATGGCTGGCCGTATTTAACATCCTTATTATCATTGACAAATTCGACTACTCTATTTGCATCGCCTTCGATCCAGTAAACATAATGGTACTTGGCTCCATTAGCTGCTTCATAAATTGGTGAGGAGATACCATTACTTAGTTGATTAGCAATCTGGGTTAAGGCTTCTTGACCGATTACTTGATTGCTTTCACCACTCAATTGCTTACTTACTGAAGCATTCAAAAATTCCTTATTATCTAAGACTTTCCCGGTAACTAAACCATCATTGGGCTTTACATCGGTATTATTCCAAATCTTAGTAACAACTGATTTAAGTGCCGACTTTACTTGTTCAGGACTCTTGTAACCCTCAAGCATTCCTTTATAAACGTTTAATGATTGAAGCGGGTGACCTTGATCATCAAATAGTGCAACATTATCCCAGGTAGTTCCACCCCATATAGTCTGACCATTGTAATACATCACTGAATCTGGAGCATAACCAACTGCATTCTTTGATGCCCAACCGGTTCCATATACATCAGACATTTTCTTATTATAGTCCCAATTTTGCCAACCAGCTTTATCAGGAATCCACCTACTCCGCCTTGGGCAACTAATGCTTTATACATATCTTCAATTGCATTAACCTGCCCTTGCGGATCATGACTATATGCTTGAATCTCATCATTAGCACTAATAGAATTTCCTGTCCCATCGGCATCATTGACATTATTAATCCAGCCTGTTTCTAGTACAACAGTTTTCTTACCAAATTTCCGCCAAGCCATCTTTTCAATCGCTTCTAAGTTAATTGGTGTACTTGCGCCATATCCCAGATCAACATTGTCATACCAACTATTACCGTCATGAGTCGACCAGAATGGGTAATAAGAAGTTCCTAGGTAGTCATACTCGACATTATTATTCTTCAAAACCGTCATAATGCTACGATACTTACTAATGTTTGGTGTCTCAAGCTGAATGGCAATCTTGGCATTTGGTAATACTGACCTAACTGCTCCTGACGCGGTTCCTAAATATTTAGCAACTTGGTTTCCTTGGTCACTTTCCCATATAGTCGCCCAGTTTTCACCATGGTCACGGCCGGTCCAAATACCAAAAGCACCATTAGTTACTTCATTCCCTACTTGAACCATTTCAACATCAGCGCCGGCCTGCTTCAAATCGTTAAGAACTTTGCTTGTGTATAAACTTATCTCTTTTGTAAGATCAGCTGACGATAAATTCTTCCATGCTTTGGGAAGCGGTTGCTTAGCTGGATCAGCCCAGAAATCAGAGTAGTGGAAGTCAACTAAGATTTTCATTCCATATTGACTTGCCTCACTAGCCATCTTGACTAATGACTCTTCATCATTATTTCCACCACCATAACCAAAGCCTTCTGCATTGTATGGATCATTCCATAGACGAAGACGAATCCAGTTTACACCAGCATCTTTTAACATCTTAAACAAGTTAGCTTCTTGACCATTAAAGTCATAGAATTTAACACCAGCATTAATTAAAGACTGGTAACTGGAAATATCAACTCCACGAATCATATCATCTGACATGTTTGGAATCTTCTCAACAGTAATACTATCATAACGGAGACCAGTATCAGTACCTGTCTTATATGCTAGGTTGAGTTCTTCAGCAGTTTTTCGACTGGCCGGGGTCTTATCATTAGCAGTGCTCTTAGCTGCACCCCAAGTTAAAGTAGCAGTATACGTTATCTTAATTGGATCACCATACTTAACACCATTATTAGCTATCAAGAAATTATTTAACTTCTCAGTAGCATCTTTTCCAGCTAGCCAAAATTCATAATGGTAAGCATCCCCATTATCGGCATAGCAATTCTTTGCACCATCTAAAGCATATTCATTACCTGCTAGGCCAGCAAAAATTGCTTTTAACACATCATCAGAGATTCGAGTGCCTTGTTTACCTTGTAAGAATTCACTGCTAAATTGAGTAACGCCATCTTTTACATCAGCATTACTTAAGTTGTCGTTAACTTTAATGGCATCTTTTACCGTTACACTGAAACCGGCAGCAGGGTAAAACGGTACTGATAGTAACGTTTACTGGCGAACTTGCTTTTTGAGAAACATTTTCTTGACCTGGTTTAAATAAAACAATCGCTAACTGATCTTTGCTTGCATCTGCCCCTACGCCCAATACCGAATTATTAGCATCAGCTGGATTAAATGAATTGATAAACCGTTGAACAAGTGTTGATAGGTCAACATTATTAAAGTTAGTGGTAAATACAGATAATACATTACCCGTTAATAACGAATTTTTCTTTAGCTTATCAGCAATACTTGCCTTATTTGCTTTAGTATCGCCCTGTGCTACCTCTTGGGCTAAATCATGTAAGGCTAATTCACGGTAATTATGATCTTTACTTTGCCAATCATATTCAACATTTTGAATATTTTCATTATTTAATGCTGTGGCTACCTGCTTAGCAACAGTATTTCAAATTTCAGAAGGATCATTTACTTGGATTGCTTCACCATTAACATTGAAATGATAGAATTTACCGTCAATGATCTTCTCTTGATCAGTGAGCATAATTCCATCATTATCGAAATAATACTGTTTACCATCCTTATTTAAGAATTGACTGGTATAACAAGCACCATCAGCTCCAAAGTAATAAGTGTGGTTATCAATATTCTTAAATTGATCATGGATATTAAGAACTGCCCCATTAGCATCGAAATAGTAATACTTATTATCAAGTCTCTCAAAGCGTGAAATAGCTTGCTGACCAGCTGGACCAAAGTACTTATTATCTATCCACTTATTAGTTACTTTTAAGTAAGTCGTCGGATCAAAGTAATAATAACTACCGTACCATTCCTTTAACCCTGTAACGATACGACCATCTGGGCCAAACATATACCAATCGCCCCACTGAGATTGACGGTAATCATTATCTACTCGCAAATAAGTATTCGGATCAAAGTAGTAATACGTGCCAGCCCATTGGTAAACTTTAGTAACAATGCGGCCATCGTGACCGAACATATACCAAAGCCCCTATAGTCATTGTCTACTCGTAAATAAGCGCGTGGATCAAAGTAGTAATATGTGTCAGCCCATTGCTGTACACCAGATTGAGCAATCCCATTATCCATCAAATACCAGTTTGTATTCCACTGAACATTAGTATTAGGAATAGTTGGTAAATTAACGTACTGTCGGCCATTCAGTGGTTTTCCATCCTGATAATAGGTCGATTGACCATTTTCATTTTTCCAACCGGTCACAATTGTCTGTTGCTCGTTATCATTCACTTGCGAAGTAACCGTTAATTGATTTTGAGTAGTCTTTGACTGTGTATTCGTATTTTCTTTATTACCATCTTCTATTGATAAAGTGGCGGTTGGGGCTGAAGTGCAAGAAAAAAGTTAGACAAAATTAAAATATTAAGCTGCTAAGGCATGATTTCGGTATTCGACCGGAGTCATGCCTTTTGCTTTTAAGGTTGTTCTGACATGATTAAAATATTGAACATATTCTTGAGAAAGTTCGCTTAATTCTGCAATATCCTTACAAGGCAGAAATCCTGCTAGTAACTCAGTCTTAAATAAGTGAAAGAAACTTTCTACTGGAGCGTTATCCAGGCAATTTTCCTTCCGTGACATACTTTGAATAAACTGGTGATCCGCCAATTTTTAAGTATAGTAATCTAACTGGTAATGCCAGCCCTGATCCGAATGGATAATTGGGTAAGCATTATCAGGTAGATTGGTAATTAATTCTTCTACGGTTTTTACAATCAGTTCTTTATTCGGACCAGTACCTATTTGAAAAGCTAGAATCTCTTGACTTGCTTCATCAATCATCGCTGAGATATAAGCCCACTGATGATTAGCTAAGCGGACCTGTGTCACGTCAGTATGAATAACATGATAGGGACGTTTTTCATTGAAGTTTTGTTTTAACCGATTGTCCGCAATCTTACCAACCGTACCATGAGGCTGGGAATTAACTATTAATTCTTGATTCTCTAACAGTAAAATCCGGACTATGATTTTTGATCGAGGCACTATCAAGTATACAGTTTAAATAGAAAAATAGTTTATGCGGCTTGAGCGCGGAATTTT
>ERZ1026988.399-NODE-399-length-18430-cov-17.592816_pt1 | contig 18430 bp, 9 predicted proteins | sample MGYA00519291_ERZ1026988 | MGnify/ENA primary metagenome ERZ1026988 (study PRJEB26926, sample SAMN06164795) | human gut metagenome | biome: ENVO:00009003; feature: ENVO:2100002; material: ENVO:00002003 | host: Homo sapiens | place: USA | collected 2012 ... | reverse complement strand
CCGGAGCTGCGTAAGGTCTTTTTGGACTTAATATTTGACAAAGGTCATAAGAATTCTTTTTCCCGAGACAGACGGCACGAAGCGCTCTTTCTGCTGTGTTATTGTCCGCCTCCGCCAGACCGTCATCACTGTAATAACAGAGGGCGTCCCACTGATTCAGGACATAGCTGAACGCTTCGCCCAGTCGGGATTTTTTCGACAACGTGCCATTCTTCTCCACCATCCATTCATGCAGCGACGTCAGTAACGCTTTGCTTCGCTGCTGCCTGGCTGCAAGACGTTCAGACTCCGGTAAGCCCCGTATTTCATCCTCAATGGCGTACAGTTCACTGATGCGCTTCAGAGCTTCTTCTGCCGTCGTACTTTTGCTGCTGATGTATACATCGTGGATTTTTCGCCGGGCATGGGCCCAGCACGCAACTTCTGTCAGTGCACCACCTTCACGTTCGGCACTGAACAGCCGATCGTAACCGCTGAATGCATCCGCCTGCAGGATACCCCGGAAGGGACGAAGGTGTTGTACCGGATGTTTTCCCTGCCTGTCTGATGAGCCCGCATTCCGGTCATCCCGGACATACGTCCAGATGCGTCCTGTTTTTGCCTTTTTTCTGCCCGGTGTCAGCACTTTTACCGGTGTGTCGTCAGTGTGAACCTTGCGGGTGTTCATCACGTAACGGTACAGGGCATCATTCAGCGGAGTCATTAACTGGCAGCACGCGTCAACCCAGTTGGAGAGTAATGCACGGCTCAGTTCGGCACCCTGTCGGGCAAAGATTTCACTCTGACGATACAGTGGCAGGTGTTCGCAGTATTGTCCCGTTAACACGCGGGCAAGTAATCCGGAGCCCGCGATGCCGCGCTCTATCGGGCGGGACGGCGCTGGCGCTTCAACTATACAGTCACATTTTGTACAGGCTTTTTTTACCCGAACAGTGCGGATCACTTTCAGGGCGCTACTCACCAGTTCCAGCTGCTCAGCACTGACTTCACCCAGATAATCCAGCTCACTGCCACACTCCGGGCAACAACTTTCTTCAGGCTCCAGGCGGTGTATTTCACGGGGAAGATGTGCTGGTAACGGACGACGATGACGTGACTGTCGCAACTGGCGGGGAACCTGCGGGTCATCCTCACGCCCACTGTAACGATCGCTTTCCTGTTCGCGTTGTTTCAGTTGGGCCTCAGCCTGTTCAACCTCACGCTGCAGTTTTTCAGAACGGGTACCGAACAGCATCCGGCGCAGTTTTTCTATCTGGGCCCTCAGATATTCTATTTCCCGCTCCTCCTCTTCGATCTTTTCTTCGGCACGTGCCAGTGCAGAGCGCAGGAAGGCCTCCGTCTCTTCAACCAGACTCAGTTGCTGATCTTTCTGACGGAGGGCTTCAGCCTGCTCAGAGAGTAGCCTTTCCAGCTCAGTGATACGAATGAGGTATTTCCGACTCATGACCGTTTTTATAATCCGGCCATGACATTTTTACAACATTGTCAGTGCGTTAAGACGGGATGTTTTTGGCTGACGCCAGTCCAGCTTATCGAGGAGCATTGCCAGCTGCGAGCGGGTAATGGATACCTTACCGTCACGCACCGCAGGCCAGATAAACTGGCCTTCCTCCAGACGTTTGGTGAACAGGCACAGACCATCAGCATCAGCCCACAGGATTTTAATCGTGTCACCCCGTCGGCCGCGAAAGATAAACAGGTGACCGGAGAAGGGGTTCTCATCCAGCACATGTTGTACCTGTTCACCCAGACCGTTGAAGGATTTACGCATATCAGTAACGCCGGCAACCAGCGAGATTCGAGTGTCTGATGGGAGCGAGATCATCGCCCCCTCCCGGTCAGTTCACGGATCAACACCGTGAGCAGCTCTGGTGAAGGATTTTCCAGCGTCATGTTACCGTGGCGGAACTCAACTTTACAGGAACTGGCACTGACTGTGCTTTGTGAAGGAGTGGATAAAAGCGGAGTAAGAGCCGCCATAGGCTCTTTCTGCTCATCAGGCGTTATCTCAACAGGTAATAATTCAACGCCAGCGCCAGAAGAGGTTGTTACCGGAAGACGCCGCGATATACGCCCTTCGTTCTGCCAGAGCCTGAGCCATTTGAACTGGAGGTTATCATTGATATCGTGTTCCCTGGCAATACGGGCAACAGAGGCTCCTAGTTGTGAAGCCAGTTTAACCATTTGAAGTTTAAACTCATTTGAAAATGTTCTGCGGGGTTCTGCGGATAATATTTTCTGTTCCATAACAGGTGTCCACTAGTTGATGAAAAGGTGGGCACCTACGTTACCAATACTGGCTTAATGGCTACATACGGCGGTCAGTTTACGCTTACGACAATCCTGATAATACGCTTATGAACATTACAACACGCTCATGCGGAACCTGGATGGGGGAAGGAACGGTGAAGCTGTTAGCGAATGACCGGCGTTTGTATAAACGCCGGTCATGATGAATGATATTTCAGAATATACCTCGGGCTAAAATACCGGGACAGAGATCAGGCGTGATTAATCTGCAGCATTTTTAATAACAGAAGTACTGAGCTTACTTTACCTTTGATGATGGAATAGTTATTTCCGTCGGTACTCATTTTTCCCTGAAATAATGTCACGGATGTTTCTTCCTGCTGATCCTGCAGGCGCAGTCGTAAGGTCATATTTTTAATGAGCTGAGATCCGGGAGGCAAGGGGTATTTGCTGTCAGATACTGGGCGACTGAGTCTGATGTGGCGCGTATACAGCCCGTTTTCGTACAGGGTGGCCTCTGTTATGGTGTCAGTGACCAGCATGTGGGAGACAATGCTGTATTCTTTTTTAAAGCACCCACCAGAAACGGTGATTGTAATGATAATGGTCTTCTCGATCGAGATGTAAATACCCGTTTCGTTATACTGTCCGTATCGGAACCATGAGAACTCAGTTGCATTCCAGCCATGATCCAGAATATGTGCATTTTTTTGCCTGATAGTTTCTTTTTTTATTCGCTCATGTTTAAGGCATAACAGGCAGATAAATAATGTCAGAAAAAGAAAGCTAATAATGAGAGCAAGAGCGATATAGTCTGTCACAGGGTAATACATATTCTCTCCGGTAGAAGAAGGGCCGCAAACGCGGCCCGGGCTGTTATCAGAAAGAGTAACGGAAGTTGGCGTTGATCGCGTTATCCACGTTGTATTTACCAAATGCCGATTTCTCAAACTCAAGACCGAAGCGAAGATTATCGCGAATTTCGGCGTTGAGACCAACATTCATGAGCATACGACCGTCTTTTTCACCTTTGATACGTTTCTCACCGGACGCATCACGCAGTACGGTTTCACCGTTGGCAAACAGGTCAAACTGGTAGCCAAGGCCGGCGCGGGCTGTGACTTTCCAGTCCTTACCGGAGAAGGATTTACCCACATCAACACCGGTACGCCCAATCAGCGGATTAAAGTCCTTATCCTTCATGGTGAGGTTCATTCCCTGGTCCTTCCAGGAGAACTGTTTCCCGGATACAGCACCGTAAACAAGTTCCGCCTGCGGCTCAATCCATGCAGAGTCAGTTACATGGTAACGGTAACCGACTTCCGCACCGGCATACCAGGAGTGGGAGCTGTAGTCTCTGGTGCCAAGGCCGGCGAAAGTTGCGGTATACTCGTTGTCATGGTGAACGTACTTACCGATGAGGTCGATATATGCTCCGGACTCAAACATGGCAGAGGCATAGAGACCGGCACCCACAGACTTCGTTTCACCACTGAAGGCATCACTGCCTGCATGGCTGTCGGTATAGGTCATGGTCACCCCGGTGAAGAGGTCAAGGCCATCGAGTTCATGTTTGTTATCCGCACCGACCTGAACGTGGGTGTAGTTGTCACTGAATCCACCGCCGGCAGACCCGGTTCCGCTAATGATTCGGGCCCATGCACCGGACTCACCGTTAATGTCACGCAGATCACCCATACGTTTGTTAAGGTTGTTGACCTCAGCAAGGAAGGCTTTATAGCCGCCTGACATCAGTAATGTTGCCTTTTTAGCCGCATCGGCGTTGGCCACAGATTTATAGCCGATCAGAGTCCATGTTGCTTTGTCTGTATCGTTCTTTTGCTCGATAACCGGTGTTACATCACTGAAGCCAATACTCCGAGTCGTAGCTTTAAAGACATCTACTGCAGTTCCTTTTGGTGCGCTGACCAGATCGATATTCAGTCCGTTGCTGTTTCCATTTTTCTCAATGAAGTCGACTAACAGAAGGTTGTTTTTACCAGACAACGATTTATTGACAACAAGCTGATCTGCTTGGGCCAGATTTGCACGCAGCACAAATGCACTGTCATCTATAGTAAGGTTGTTCACTGTAAGGGTTGTAAACTTCCCATTATCACCAGTAAAACGCACCATACTGTCTTTTGTTTCTAGACGATTAATTGATGACTGGCTATTTAGATGCCAGATCGCATTATTCATGCTAACTGTAGCTTTGGGGGCTGTTATTGCGCCTCGATAAGCGGTATCAAAGCCATACAAAAGAGTCTCTGCCCATGCCTGATAAGCAGACGATATAGTCGGTGTTTCAGTTTCAGGCTGTCCCAGAGTAATGGTTGCTGCATCATCAGCATAAATATTTCCGGTGACAGATGCCATATTTCTGGCAATGAAATTTGCATTTCCACCACTCAGCCTGAATCCATCAGCAGCGTAGTGGAGACCCGGCGTTACAGTTTTACTATTCTGTTCAGGGATTCCCATCATAGTCAGTTCACCGGAGATATCAATACCTTTTGTTGTGAACATGGAATTTTGTGCTATAACTTTTGCTCCTTTATCTATACTTATAGGAGTATTATCCAGAAAGGTTGCACCATTAAGTGTAACTACAGCTTGATCACCTATGGCTATTTGGCTGTTATGTGCAGTGATGCCACCTGTAAATTTAGTTTCTCCTATGGATAGATTAGTACTGATAGTTTGTTTGAAGTCAAAACCATTATTAGTAATATTTTTCCCTGCAAGATTATCAATGTAAACATTTTTATCGCCGATTGTGATAGCTGATTTATTTGCTGATATATTTCCTTCAACATTGGCATTGCGTGATATTGAAAAGTCAGCATTGTTCAGGTGTAATGTATCAAATTTAAACACCCCGGTTTTCCAGTCAGGCTGATCAAATGAGGTCTGCTGATTATTACTTTTGTAATCAGAATTGAATTTTTTATTATATGAACTCTCTGTTTCTTTCAAAACGGTGACCCAGTCCGTTCCACAAAGAAATACCAGGGAGCAATGATTCGCTGAGCTTCTGAATATTGCATGCTCTGTTGCATGGCCTTGCATGGTAAGACTGGCATTACTGACTTCAACATCATTTTTTGTGTTGACACTACCATCCAGAATTAATTTTGCATTAGTTTTCTTATCCTGAGAATTAATATTGTGCGTTAGTTTTATATTGCCATTTATGTTCCCATGATATATGTAGGAGTCTTCGTTATTGATTGCCAGAACGGCTTCTTTCGTTGTATCTGAGTTAGTTATTGTTGTTCCATCGTCAGTGGCGGCAATTCTAGTAAAAGTCTGATTGTGTCCATTTAAATCTAGCGTACCACCACGTTTAGTAAAAAATATCCCCGCATATTGATCATTGCCAAGGGAATTATCTTTATTTAGTATTACCTTACCATTTCCGCTTGCAAGGTATATATTGTTAAATGTTCCTTCTTCATTAAGAATAACATTTCCTTCACCTATCTTTATATTTGCCCCCTGTTTTTTTTGAACATTCAGAGTACCGGGGCCTATTTTGTGTAAAACATCATCACTGGAATACAATGCATTCCAGTTTACAATGCTTTCTTTTCCGATATCAATTCCTGCTCCTTTAAATGTAAATCCCTGACCGTTTATGTTATATTCATGGCCTTCGTCAAAGATAATACCACCGCTACCAAAATCCAAATTATCCTTAAACAGGACATCTCCCCCATTTGTGAACACAATATCTTTGTCTTTAGTTATTTTTTCTTGAGTACCAGTGGTATCTGCATTGTTTTGGTGTAATGTTATATCTGTGTTTTTAATGGTTACATTATTGCCATTCAGATTTATTTTATGACTATAGGTATCTTTTAACTCACTAACCAGTTTATCATTGTATTTTGTTATCCATGTCAGTTGGTCACCATTAACGCTGGCAATACCATGGGTTGTTCCGACTAATACCCATTTTTCTAGTTTGTTATCATATAAGTATGCTCCAGAGCCGCTGTCTCCGAATATTTCAAGATTACGAAATGTTTTATCATTTTTATAAATCATCATGCCGTATGAGTCCCATTGGGTGACCTCAAATAGACTAGCACTTAACAGATCATGGCTATATGCTGAATTTGTTGAGATTTTGGATTCACCATTAATAAATGATGTTCCTCCAGAGCCAGCACGAAAACCTATGATTTTTTTTGAACCGTCAGAAGTGACTATACCGTAGCGTTCTAATGCATCAGAATATGTTGTAGGGTTGGTCTCTGCCGGGGTGGCACCTACTGTTTCCACAACAAATTTATTTAACCTCTGAATCTCAAAATCATTGGAATTTCTTCTGTCAACAACCCTGTAAGAAGACTGAGCGTAAACCTGGGTTTCTGCGGCCTGAGGGTTCTTTTTGTTATGTGCAACAGTAACACTATAAGAACCTCCTATTGCGGTAGCTGCGCCACTCGCTGCTGCACCAGAAAAATCCGGAATTGAGAGATTATGGAAAGAGAATTTATCTCCGTTTTTTAAAGTGATTGTTACGTCTGTTGCTCCGGGCTGGAAAATACCTTTATTTTGTGCAAGATCAAGATAGTCTCTCGCCCATACATTTGATATATCAATATTTGCTGCATTTACTGTACCGGCAACAGCCAGAGACAACATTGTTGCTACAAGTTTTCGGTTTGTTTTACCAGAAACTCTTTTCGCTAATTCAGAAACAGCAATGAGTCCGCCAGTGGCAGCACTATATTTAAGGGAGTATATTTTATTCATATATTCTCTCAACTCATTTATTGAATGAACAAAGTATTAAGAATTAAAATTATTAGTAACGGTTGGTTACTAACAGCTTGCTAAAAGTAACAGTTCTATATTGTAAATATGTGACAATGTTCTCATTAATGATGAGAGATTATGTGAATCAATACTAATTGATCGTTAATTGATCGTTTTTTGTTTTTTTTTGCCCAATGTGGGGAGGGGTAATGTTTAATATTTCGATATGATCGAATATCTGTTCGCATGGAACATCGTTCAGTGATTCACGACGAATTAGCGATCGACCACGATGCGATTTTGCAGTGTGCCGAAGAAGTTCTCCATCGCTGCGTTATTCAGACCGTTTCCTTTGTGCGGCATATTTTGTGCTACTCCATGGGGCTTTAACTTTGCCTATAGCCTGCCATTCGATATTGCCAACCCTGATCCGTATGTAGCTACGGGGCATCCTCCGGGCCGGGCACTGACAATGCATCGTGCACCATCGTATTAACAATCTCCATTACCGGACTTTATGACAGGCGCAGGAGAAAATCTCCCGGTTAAACTGAACGGAGAACCAGCGACAGGTACCTCTTTTTACCCTGTAGCAAGTACTCTATAACATACTCCCCCATTTTTCGTTGGCCTTCATTGCAGCAAAGTTCCGACTCAGGATATTGGGCGCAGATCATCCTCTCAGGAATTTCAGGATCTGCCAGACGGTGCTGAGACGACGCTTACTTGTAAGGTTAGTTTTCAGACGGACAATGAAATGAGGATATGCGATAAATTTCAGTCAAAGATCCATAAAACAGACATAATGTTATTCAGTGGTGAACAGTCCATTCCGGAGACGGAATATCTTGTTAAGGCTGTATATTATACTGGCTGTAAACAACATGGCCACCAAGGACCATGTTGTTTACAGCATACCCTTGTTGCAAAAGCATCCACGTCAGAACAGCACTGAGTAGTTCAGACCAAAGGTTCGGCCCCGGCCTTTGTAGTCGTACAGTGAAGCAGGGCCGTAACCCGGGCTGTAGTACAGAGGTGCACGCTGTCCCCAGACAGTGGTATAGTCACGGTCGAAGAGGTTCTCAACGCTGAAGCTGAGTGTTCCCACCGGAAGCTGCCAACTACTGATAAAATCGACGGTAGTGTAACCATTAATATCGTTACCCTCTGCATCGCTTACGTCGAAAGAAGTGGTGCTCTGTACACGCAGACTCCACGGTTCCGGCGCCCAGTTAATGTAAGCTGTCGCTTTCGATGGACTTGATTCCTTCACGTCATATTTTTGCCATTGACCGTTCACTTTCGACTCGGTTTTCAGCACATTGAAGTTCACACCGGTACTCCAGTCAGTATCCGGGATCAGGTAGTCCACCGCACCTTCCACGCCGTAAATACGGCGCCTGTCGTCCTTCACACTGATGGTCAGATCTTTATTCCTTTCCACGCTCTTATTGGAAAGCGAGTAATATGCCGCGATTTGAGTCCGCAGGTTGTCACCGGTAAAGCGCCAGCCCAGTTCATAAGAATCGACTTTCACGCCTTCCAGCTTACTGTCGCTGACGTTCACGCTCTTTGTCAGGGGAAGATGGCCGTTCACTGCTGCACCATAGATGCCGCGACCATAATATTTCCCCGGATCCGGCAATGCCACCCCCTGGGAAAAATTGAACCATGCCTGCTGACGTTCGGTGATGTGCATCAGCAGACCAGCATTGAACAGAAAGTTATCGTAATCTACCGAACCACCAGGAATGGCGTCGGCAGATATCGCCTTCCCGGCAGCAATCTTCTGTTGCTGCGTGTAGTCGATGAAATCATCTACCCTGTTCTCAGTATACTGATAGCGTACGCCACCGCTAACGGTAAAAATATCATTAATGTCATAGCTGGATTGCAGGAAGGCCGCCAGATTGGTGATGTCATATGACGGATAGCGCCCGGTGGTGTAAATCTTATGGTTGTTCAGCCCTCCGGAAGCACTTGCCTGAGCCAGATCGAAGAACATCTGGTTGGAGGTAAAGCGCTCATGCTCAGCATCCAGCCCCCAGGTGATTTGCCAGCCGTCCATAAGTTGGCTGTTCAGAGTCAGTTTCATGCCGTACTGGTCGGTATCCTGCTGTGACGAGGAGAAAGCCGTCGCCTGTTTATTCGCATTTACCGTCGGGAACGGGTAGAACCGCAACGACTCATCGCGGTAGTAAACCTGACCGACCAGTTCCTGTCTCAGGAAATCACTGTCAGAGTACTGCAGGCTGATCAAATGCCGCTCAGTGCCGGGAATGCGGTCAGAATTCAGCCCCTTACTGACGTATGGTGTGCTGCTCCCGCTGATGGCGGAAAAGCCTTTCCCGAGATTAAGCCCGTAATTGTCGTCCCCCTGACTTTTATAGTACTGCGTTATCAGTTGAAGCTGCCGGGATTCATCGATGTTCAGCGTACCGGTTCCCATGATGTCCAGCCGATTGGAGTGCTGCAGGCCGGTCTGGGTGTTATCAAGCAGGGTGGCATCGCCGTTACCGTCAAACCAGCCGCCAAATTTCTGATATGCCACGGAAAGACGTCCGGAGATATGGTCATTTCCGCCGGAGACAGCACCGGCAATGCGCTCATCGTGATCTTTACTGCTGTTAAAGCCACTTTTTGTGCCAGCCTCAAACTCCATCATGGTTTCCGGCTGGCCTTTTTTGGTCACGATGTTGATCAACCCTCCGGTACTCCCGCCACCGTACAGGGCCGTCGCGCCGGAGATCACTTCAATATGGTCGATATTAAAAGGATCGACAGAGTCCAGTTGTCGGCTGTCGGAACGTGAAGAGTTGAGGCGCACACCGTCAATCAGGACAACCAGCGGGCGGCCACGCATGTTCATACCGTAGTTGGTTCGGCTCTGGCTGCTGACATCAAGGCCGGGGATTAACTGAGCCAGTGCGTCTTTCAGCTCTTTACCGCCCTGAATCTGCTGCTCCAGTTCGGCATTTTCGATAACCCAGGTGGTTTGCGCCATCTCCGCTACAGTTCGATTGCTGCGGCTGGCAGACACTATGATCTCATTATCATCGTTTTGCTGGGCGACAGCTGGTGACAGCACGACAAGAAGCAGCGGACCAAGAGCCCGGGGCATATACTTTTTGCGCATCATCGTTATTCCTGAATATTTGTTGTATAGTGAGTTAAAGCAGCAGCCTCCGGCTGCGGTTTTTTCCGGCTGCCGCTGCGCCACTGAATCAGTGCGGGCGGCATACTGAGATCGAATAAATCACGCCCCAGTACGCGATTAAGAATACGTGCAGATCTCCAGGCCATCAGGCTGAGCTGGGGTTCGGCGATGCCATGAGTTTGCATGCTGGCGTTGACCGCAAAGATGTTATTTTCTTTCGGGCCACTCCATTCCAGAGTGAAGTCATCACGCACTTTAAAGGTGTTCTTATCGTGCATGGTGATCAAGGGCATCAGTGAGGGAAGTATTTGTGGCAATGCAGAACGGTAACCTGTGGCGAAAATCACCACATCACTTTCCAGGCTCTCTCTGCCCCGATCCAGATGATGTTCCATCAATAACTTCCAGCCCGGACCACTACTTTCCAGAGTTGTTACCGAGCGGCTGGGTAGCAGACGGATATTTCTTGGTTTTCTCAGAACTTCAAAACGGTGGTACAACTCACGATAAATGGTCAGTAAAGAATCGGCAGTGATGCCATCCGATGTCATTTTCTGCTCATCCAGTAACTGATGGCGAATATCTTCCTTCAGTCCGGAGAAGCCTGAAATATATTCAGGTGTAAAATACTCATCAGCAAAAGCAGCCTCATCCAGTGCGTTAAAATTATTACGCCGTGAGACCCAGTTTATTTCCGCCGCTTCTCCCCATTCCCCGCGTAATGCATTAAGGAACAGGTCTGCACCACTCTGTCCTCCACCAACCACAGTTATCCGTTTTCCACTCAGGTCCGGCCGACGAAGATTCATTTCACTGGCATGGAAACAGGATTGTGTCACATGCTTCACACAGGGTGGTAAATAAGGTTGTTTTCCTGTACCAAGGCAGATATTGCGGGCAAAATATTCTCCCCGACTGGTCTGAACCAGAAACAATCGACTTTTTTTGTCGAAATCAATATTTTCAACGGTATGACTGAAATACAGGTTATTCATATCTTCAGCAGCCCAGCGGAGATAGTCAGAAAACTCTTCACGGGATACTGTACGTAGTCTGCTTGTAAGGAAGCGATAGAACTTTTTGTGCTTCACCAGATAGTTAACAAAGCTGTAGGGATTTGTAGGTGCAACTGCACTGACCAGATCTTTCAGAAAGACAGTCTGCATATGACAATCCGGTACCAGCATACCCGGATGCCAGGAAAAATGAGGATGTTCGTCAAAGAAGAGACAGTTCAGTTCTTCGATCTGATGTGACAATGCAGCAATACTGAGATTAAATGGCCCTGTCCCGACACCAATAAAATCGACACTTTTTTTCATGATTCATATTCCTGAGTTACCAGCCACAGCGGATTTTGCAGATTCTCAAGGTAATTCGGCAGCATGCGACTGCCGCCATCCTGGTCCGGCCAGGTCAGTTTTACCGGGTTCAGCACCACGCGAATGATTTGTGGCCTGAAGAGTGAGAAAAGCGCAAAACGCTCTGACATTTGTGGATGTTTGTTCATGTAATCACTCAACACTGCTGCCAGCAGTTGATAAAATCGCCTTTCAGGTACGCCAAGACGAACCATCAGTGGCGAAATAAAACGCAGTACTGTCACGAAGTGACCCGTCTGCAAATCATGGATTAAGTAGTCCGCACTCAGACGGGATGTGACATCACGCACCTCCTGAGGCAAAGAGTCCATTTCGGGAAACGCTTCTTTCACCAGCCGCATATCGCCCTGGAAGTCTTTCAGCAGAACACGCTGTGGTACCCCCTCTTTCATGGCGAGCGTTATATTTTGTCCGTGTGCAATAAGCGCGACACCGTAGCGGCAAAGCAGGTGATACAGCGGAACCACAACCACCCGGAACAATTGCGTAAGCCAGGTTTCAGCGTCCAGTCCGGAGCGGTCGATATATGCGCCTGCCAGCGGCTGATTGTTTTCGTCGCACTCCATCAGTGTTGCCATCAGAACCGGACTTTCATCCGGTTTCAGCCAGCGGCACGGATTCTCCCGCCAGATAACACCAAGCATTTCCTGGTAGCGATAGGGAGCCCGGGCAAGCGCGGCATAGCCTTCATGGGACACATAGCCTGCAGCCGGTTCACCAAGGATCACTGCGCCGCTTTGCACCAGGGTGGCGTCGGTCGCAAAAACCTGTTGCAGCCAGCGTGAAGCCAGTGGTCCGGCAGCGATATATCTGCCAGGGATCCCCCGGTAGCATGAGGTGTTGTAGATGGTCAGCGGCAGCTTGATATCCAGCCCTCCCCGGCGGCTGGCGTTGGTCAGGGTACGCAGCGACTGCTGGGCGAGCCACTGGTCGCCAAACTCGCCGAGAGACACCATCCTGCCTTCGGCAAAATCAGCGATGAAGTCGGTGGCGATTTTTTGCTGCCACTGCCACGGATGTACCGGCAGCGGCAGCCAGTTGTGATCCAGCCCGTTTTCCTGCCAGACCTGACTGAAGCGTGTAAACTCCTGCGGATCCATTGCGGCAGTCAACAACTGCTGAATATCCAGATCGTTGTCGCAGCGCCAGATCATATGTTCACGTTTTACCGCCAGCCAGTGCAGTCTGAAGGTGTTGGCATACTCTGGCGCATATCGTTCCAGCGCCTCTTTGCCCCAGCCACGGCGACCTTTATTAAAAACGAATTTAGGATGACCGCTCAGCAGGCATTGCAGACGATCGGCATCAAGATTAATCAGGTCACTGGCACTCAGTCCGCGACGGGCCTTCAGCAGTTGCAGGTCGCCCAGTAGCGTGGCATACAAATCCTGCATATGCTCTGCAACAGTGGCATCACTCATTGACAGCACCGGCTTTAGCTGCATCAGCAGCGTCTGCGCCAGTACTGGTTCGTCCGTGCAGCGCAACGTTTGGGCATCAATCCACAGCCAGCCCCAGATACCACGTTCAGCGATAAAGCGCCATTGTGCTCCCGGCAGGTTAATGCAGTAGTGGTCATCGCCCTGAGATTCCGCGTGGAAAACCTGCTCATACTCCATCTCAGACAACATTTTTGCCACCAGCCGACGGTTAACAAAATCCCAGTCCTTGTGATTCATTACAGACCGACCTCCGTGAAGAAGTGATGACGATCCGCCATCACCATGCGCGAGCGCTTATGTGGGAAGTCGAACTCTTTAATTGTCCGGTATCCCGCAGGCTCAAGATGGCGGAACAGGCGCTGGTTATCGGTGCGTGGCTCCAGTACTGTGCGCTGCGTACGGGGCTCATCCAGCAGCAGGTAATGTGTCAGCCCGCGCAGCCAGCTTTGCACATAGTGGGCCCCGCGCCATTGCTGTTCACCAACCAGCAGATGCAGGCCACGGTCAAAGGGCTGCCACGAATAGTGACGACCAATGCGGTCTTCCGCCGCCCAGTAGATTTCAAAATAGCTGAATGGCCGATCGTCGAAGCACCCAATCAGCGGGAATGCATGTTTACCGGTGAGCTGGCGCTCCAGATAGGCGGTCTGTACCTCCAGTGAGCCACTTTGCTCCCAGAAATACTCAACGCGCGGATCATTCATCCAGCGGGTGAAACGTTCTGCATCAGAAACGGGATCGGCAATGCGGAAACTCAGCATCCTGCGAATACGTGGATCGTAACGGCGGTAAACCTCACCCTGCGGACGGGGTGGGCGCTGCGGGAAATAAATCTCACGCTCTGCATCAAAAACCATTTCACCGGAGGCCCGGTTTGCCGGTGAACTCAACCATAACGGTAACTGCCAGAAGGCGGTACGATGGATAATGTCGCTTTTTACCTGCCCAAAAAGCGTCAGCGCCTGTGGCTCCTCACACCATTCGGCCCAGGGGAGAGCCACTGCTGACAGTTGTGGTGCGGCGATAAATATCTGATCCAGCGCATCGCACAGCCACCCTGTCGGCAGCTCCCCGGGACAGTGCAACACCGCGCTATTGTCCAGTCCCCAGCCAAGATTCAGGGGCTTGTCGAGTTTTTCACAGCGCAGTCCATATCTGCTGTGAATAATGTTTGCCTCAGACATTCAGACCTCCTGAGCCTGCAGCGGGTTAGCGAAATCGAAATAGATCACCGAAGGGTCAACAATGGTGTTCTCGTTATGATCGTTCAGATAACAGAAAAAGTTACCTTTTACGTTCCAGTACGGACTTTCCAGCACGTAGTTGAGACAGGTTTTATGAGTCACCTGATCACGCACTTCAGCCAGCGATGCTCGTACACGAGCCATCAGATTCGATTCGCTGTCCAGCCCGGCAGCCCCCAGCGCAGCGGTCACAGCAAAAGTGGAGTTAACCAGCAGGTAATAAGGGAAATAGCGCAGCAACTGCTCATGGGTGAAAATATTTTCCGCCTGCGCCTCGCCAATAGAATCGAGCCAGTCTGTCGCGTGAGGCATAAAAGCGCTGCCCTGACAGTCACGGTAAATAAATCCGACCGGCAGATCCCCAAGCATCTGGACAAGAATATTTTGCTGATGCGCCAGCAGCACCAGGCCGTAATCCGCTTCAGCCGTAAACAGCGGCTTTAGCACTTGCTGACAGTATGCATCGACCCATGCATGGGCGGCCTGTTGCACAGTGATACCGAGGCGATCGCTCAGGCGTTTTACCGCCGAAACCAGCAGCGAATCACCGCCATCAGGTGCGGCCTGAGTCAGGGAGACCAGTACGTTGGTCTGGCTTTTCGGCTGATCCACCAGCAGATTTTCACGCAGGGCAAACAGACTTTCCTGCATGATGTTGCCGTTAAGATCGAGCAGCCCGGCCCAGCCATCCTCCTGCATTACCCGGAAAGTCGGGAAGCGGACCTGTAGCATCTGCCAGCCGTCGGTTTGAGCCAGGCGTGCCAGGCGCATCCCACGCTTCACTTCTTTCACGGACAGAGTACGGATGGAGTTGGTCAGCCGTACGCTCAGGGAGAACTTGATCATATCGCGGCTGGTGGCACAGTAGAGGGAACGGGAAGAGGTGGTCGGCAGCCACGACGTGCCGGCCTCACCTAAGTCTTTAATCAGCCCTTTAGCAACAAGTGCCTGGCACCACCCCTGCTGCAAAAGATATTCCCCCTGCCACGGGTGCAACGGGAACAGCCATTGGTTGTCACTTAATTCGTTGAGTAACTGAGGCGCATTCTCTGCGGCAAATCGCGTCAGCCGCTGTTGAAGGTTGAGATGCAAACTTTCACCGGCGATTTGCGTTTTATCCACCGAAAACCACCGCAGTGGGAAGTGGGGTGCCATATCAGGCAGGTAGCGTTCAGCCTCCCGCCGGTTAAACGGTTCATGAGACTTAGGCGCAGGGTGGAAAGCGTGTCCTGTCAGCAGCGCCTGCTCAGCTTCGCCAAAATTCAACGCTTTTTCACGCAGGGCGGTCCAGTCATGACGGGCATCAATTGCCTGTTGCGTATGGGCGTGGCTTTCCAGCACGCGCTGGTGGAAAGTTTCGCAGAGGGGAACGGGCAGAAACAGTTGATGCCGTAGCTTATCAATAATAAGCCGGGAGAGAGTGGTAAAGTCGACAGGATAACTGCCTGATGCCGTGACCAGACGTGCAGGAAATGCAAAGCGGTGATGCTGGGTTGGGGAGAAATAAGCCACTCTGAAATGGAGCGATTTCTGCTCATCCAGCGGGATGATCAATTCGTCTGGCGGGTATTCTGTCAGTTTCCAGTCTGTGGTTTCACGAATCAGTGCATTCAGGAAGCACTGCGCAGCCACATCTGTGGCTGGTTTTTCAGAGGGCAGGGTCATAGTCAAACAGCTCCCACACAGTAAAATAATAACAATTATGTCAATAATGATTCTCATTATCAATAAGAAATGTTATTGTCAGATAAATTAATTTTACAAATAAACACAATTAATACATGGAGTTGAAACATTAAAATGTCACCTGGGATCGAAGATACGCCCCAAAAACCACTGTCCTGCTGGCCACTTGCGTTCAGTGCCGGGCTTCTCGGTATCGGGCAGAACGGTCTGCTGGTTGTGCTCCCTGTTCTGGTCATACAGACAAATCTGAGTCTGTCTGTATGGGCTGCCCTGCTGATGCTTGGCTCAATGCTGTTTCTGCCATCGTCCCCGTGGTGGGGAAAGCAAATTTCCCGTACTGGCAGTAAACCTGTGGTGTTGTGGGCTCTGGGAGGATATGGCATAAGCTTTACCCTGCTAGGGCTGGGAAGCGTGCTGATGGCTACCAGCGCCATAACAACAGCGGTGGGACTGGGAATATTAATCATCGCCCGGATCGCCTACGGGCTGACCGTGTCGGCAATGGTGCCAGCCTGTCAGGTCTGGGCATTGCAGAGAGCTGGAGAAGGGAATCGCATGGCCGCTCTGGCAACCATCAGCTCCGGCCTGAGTTGCGGCAGGCTATTCGGGCCGCTGTGCGCGGCAGCAATGCTGGCCATTCATCCTCTGGCGCCACTGGGGCTGCTGATGGCAGCCCCAGTGCTGGCGCTGCTGATGCTGCTGCGGTTGCCCGGCACACCACCACAGCCCACACCGGAGTACAAGAGCGTCAGTCTGAAGCGGGATTGTCTGCCTTATCTGCTTTGCGCAATATTACTGGCTGCGGCGGTGAGCATGATGCAGCTTGGACTTTCGCCTGCCCTTACTCGCCAGTTCGCCACGGATACCACCGCCATTAGCCAACAGGTGGCCTGGCTGTTGGGTCTGTCCGCAGTAGCTGCGCTTATCGCGCAGTTCGGGGTACTCCGTCCGCAGCGCCTGACTCCGGTGGCCCTGCTCCTGAGTGCCGGAGTGTTGATGAGTGGTGGTCTGGCTATCATGCTCTCCGAACAGCTATGGTTGTTTTACCCGGGCTGTGCAGTGCTGTCATTTGGAGCAGCTCTGGCAACACCCGCTTATCAACTTCTACTGAATGATAAGCTGGCTGATGGCGCAGGCGCGGGCTGGCTCGCTACCAGTCACACACTTGGCTATGGACTGTGCGCTTTGCTGGTGCCGCTGGTATCGAAAACAGGTGTCGCAATCGCGCTGATTATGGCAGCATTATTTGCAACTATATTATTTACCATTGTGTCTGTATTTATCTGGCATTACCGTACTATCAAATAAAGATATGATCATCACCTTACTGGAGTAAATCAGAGGATATGAGAGAGGACCTGCGTCTGATGAAAGCATGTCAGGCAGTGTTCTGGCTTGCTGCCCCCGCCACTCCGTCATGTCTCTCAGAGAATCATGTCAGAGCTGTAGATATATCCTGAACTTGTTTACAAATAATTTCTTATTTTTTGCGCATAACATTCAGCAATAACTCCCCTTCTGGCCATTGAATTAAAATGTGTACTTCTCTGTGACGTTGTCCAGCTTAATTCTGTCCTCCATGATGACCCCAGATACCCGACAGATAAATCATCGGCATCTTCTTCTGGCTCATTAGTTAATTCATGTCGGTTACTATCCTGAAAGCTGAGAAAATGTATTTCATCATCAGTCCGTTGTCTGTAATGTCCATATATAAAATCATATTCTTTTTGATAAGATTCCTTCCAGTACCAGGTTGTATCACCACACAACCATGGAACTCTTTCTGACGAATTACCAACACACTGAGATGAGTATTCAGATAACTCAGACCTGAAAGAAGTTACCATCTGATAAAACAAGTCAGGATGCTTTTCATAATCTGGTGACATAAGATCAAACTCCCCCTGCATCCAGCAGACAGATAGCAGTTTATTCTTTCTGTTATATTCCAGAGCTACCTTAACCCGGGCTACTAAGTCCTCATAGAGTGCTGTTCCGGTGCCCCACCGCATTGCATCAGCTGTTGCCCCTGTATCAGGTACATACATACCTTCAGCTCCAACAGTAAAGGCGGCACCTCCTCTGCAACAAGGAACCAGTAATATCCCTGCTTGCTCAGGTATGTATGGCAGTAACTTTTTAGCTATATGCAATCCCTGTCCGACACAACCATATTCCCCTTTATGCAAATCAGCAGCCGGATGGTGATATCCACTCATATCCTGAACATCATGCAGGCAGTGATCTGCCGGAATAATCTCATTGAATTTACACTCTTTTCCTCCTGGTGTGATTGTTTTTCGACGAGCCAGTTGTTTTACACGGGACTCGGGTTTGTCGAGTGTATCTGGCAGGGGAATACCTTCACCGTAGGCCATACCATTAGACTGTCCTGCGAGGGCTATCACATACCAGAAACCTATTTTTTCATTAAAATCATGATGATACATCATTCCCCCTTTACATAATAGCTGTCTCTTATACACATCTGACGCT
>ERZ1026988.393-NODE-393-length-18742-cov-17.840370_pt1 | contig 18742 bp, 19 predicted proteins | sample MGYA00519291_ERZ1026988 | MGnify/ENA primary metagenome ERZ1026988 (study PRJEB26926, sample SAMN06164795) | human gut metagenome | biome: ENVO:00009003; feature: ENVO:2100002; material: ENVO:00002003 | host: Homo sapiens | place: USA | collected 2012 ... | reverse complement strand
CCAGTACGGTGATGGTGGGGATGTACGTATAGTTCTGGCTTCGGGACGTGTGTTTCTCTTCCCCGAAAATCCCCGGCACATGGTGCATCAGCTCTTCATGTGTCAGTGGACGGTCACGACGTATCTGGTTTGCAGCATAACCAAAACGACTTGCTAATCGCATACTTTGCTCCTTATCGGTGGTTAAGATTTACTGGTGTAATAAATGAAAAAGCCACGTCTCCCGGAGAAGACGCAGCCTGATGGGTGAAATGAATGACGTTTATTGTCTTAGAGGACCGTCACTGGCGAGCCGCGTATTAAGCACCTTTCCGGCATCGGGTTCAGAATTCCGGCAGCGCCAGCGTCGCTGACCTTCCGCGTTGCGGATAACCCAACGGAAATGCATTCCCGGGTCATCCTGGATAAACACATTGCGGTAAGCTGTTATGACAGCAACCTCCTGTTCGCGTAAGAAAGGGGCTTCGGAAAATAAGAGTAATGTACAGCCCCTCATGTGTTTTCACCTGAAAATAAAAAGCCCCAGCCATAATGGCAGGAGCGAATTTACTATTGATTTTAATAATGCGCAGATAAGACGCATAATTCCTTTAATAGTTTTGTTCGTTATGGATTATTCGAGTGGATAGTCGCGATAGTGCCAGTATTTACCATCAACATAAAAGGTCACCTTACCGCGACGTTTACCCTCCCTATAAAACGTATCGAAATTCCAGGTAACATTCTTGCCAGTTGAATAGCTGCCACCAACGACAACATCACCAACCATTATTGCATGAACAACCACGCCATAAGCGTTAAGTCTGCCTTTACCATTGGGGGAATTGAAAGGGATTCGGACAACGCTTGCTGCACCCCAGGGGTCAGTTTGTTCAACAAAGCAGAGACCTTTAAAGCGTAAACGTGCATTACATGGGAACTGGTTACGGTTTTGCGCGAACTCCACATATTCCGGGAACGGTGCACGACCTTTCTCAGGACGCTTTACTAATGCGGCGTCGCTATCAGGTACGATAGTCATGAACAGGAAAGCAACAAAGAACGTTAAAATGTGTCGGTGTTTCATGATAAAAATCCTTCTTAAATTATTCGATACCACGGCTTACGGAATACGACCGATTAATTCGGCGTTATGGCAGAAATCCATGGTCGTATAATTATCCGCGGCCAGTAGATGAATGCTGGCAGACATGACTTCTGGCGGTTCGCAAGCGATGTCCATTAAACGTGGACAGGCTTTGGCTTTTTATCGCTAATAACTAGCCCAGTGCAGGTATCCCCCTGCATCAGTTTATACACTTCGTGTTTACTGAAGCTATATATTAACACCGGTGACTCGTCCGGGTTAATAATTACAGATTCTTCAGTTGGTTCGCAGTGACGGATATCCGAACCACCGAGTGCATAAGTGTCGGTGATGCCAATTTCACAGAAAAGAATGATAGTATAAAGTATAGTTTTGATTTTCATTTCACTCACAGTTGCGAAAAGGTTGAATACTTACAGCTCCATTCTGGCAAGATATTGTTTGAAATCTTCTTGCGCTTTCATTAGATCACGACGTTCGGACTTATTCATTCTGCTGAGGATCGCATCATTCACACATTGCGCAGGCAGGCGGAGTAAGACATGAGTCTTATGTTTTTGTCTGATCTCTTTTACTTTACGATCCGATTCACCAACACCATGAGTATCGAGCACCCCGGTTCGAAAGAACTCGTCAAGTTCGTTACTTTGCGCAAGGTATTGAGTATCGACAAAGACGTAGTGACACGAGTTTTTGTTCTCAGCCCAATACCCGATCTGAATATCAGACCATAAGGCGTCCTTGTTGTTTAGCAAGTAGAAAGTCCTGGTTTCGTTGTCAGCGACGAAAATTATGCTGCTGTTTTTACTACGGTAAATCGTGTATCTGTTACCCGGATAATTCGCAATTTCTTCGGCCTTATAGAGGAGACTGTTTAAATATTCTTTTTTATACCCGGTTTCGTTTTTCCAGCCTGCTTTTTCTTTGTAAAACCATACTCCCTGCGGAAAACCGGTGATATCCTCTTCAAACTGACCCAGCGATTCGGCAGTCGCGGTGATGGAAATGAGTAAACCGATAACCAGAATTAAAAAATGTTTCATTTCATGCACTCCTTAAATAAATCGGGGGCCAGGAAGTCCCCCTCTCCTGTAATCGTTATTCGTACCAGGTATTCCAGCACGACTGGATAAAGTTATTATCCATCACTTTCTTAACGTTTTTGGCAGACGGGTTAAACGTCGCAACTTTCTTCTCGTTTATGTACAGTTCAAACCCGGTTGCAGTGCTTATTGCTTTTACAAAGCTAACCCAGGCGTTATCGTTCATACGGGTACCGTCAGGAACCACACCCCAGAATTCTTCACCGTCAATAACGAAACTAATATTTTTTTCTTCCGAGTTTGCGACCACCTTATCTCCTTTGTAAATATAGATTGTGTGCGCCAGCACATTGTTTTCGTTGGGGTTACCTGTGCAACTGATATTGATACCCCACTTACCGTTATCAATACTGAACTCAGTAACGCCCATCGTGAAGCCACTGCCCCACATATTTGGAATAGCGTGTGCTACAGATACGGTCACAGTTAAAACTACAGCCAGGAAAATATTTGACAGTCTCATAATTTTCTCCCCAAAATTAAATAAATCAATCTTAACCATCGTCCGGGTAATATATATCTGAAAATATTTTCAATAACACCAGCCAGGAAAAACACCACCACAGGCGGTGGCGTTTCTTTGGGGCGTCTTTATTTAATCCGGGCCATCGCGTTTCTCAGTGCCAAATCTGCCTCTTCCGTTTTCTCCAGACTTTTCTGCAACACCGCCTCTGACCGGGTCAGTGCCTGACGCGCCTCCAGTGGTTTCCGGATATGCTCCATCGCCAGCATCGTGTCTTCATAGCCCTGCTGACGCCAGGTGTCGATATGTGCCGATGTAAAACTGAGCAGACCGCCACTTTTGCCTTCTTCCCCTGTTTGTTTCAGCTTTTTCCGGGGACGGATTTCAAGGATTGTGGTGTCCGGAAAAGCCCGGCGATCCCATAAAGAACCGTCACTCAGATGCGACACAATCACCATATTGCATCCGGCATCCACCAGTGGCGTCACAGGGGTATTCCCCTGCATATTTTGCCATCCGCCCATACCACCATCACCGTACATTTTTCCCTGTACCTCACGGGGACGGAACAGCAGGGGCAGTGCTGCTGACGCCAGTAAGGCTTCTTTCTGCTGCCCGTGGGGCAGGCTCTGGATATGCTGAAAAACGGAGTTTTTTGTAGTTCCGGTACCCAGTTCAGCACGAATGCAGTCGATAATATCCTGCATTCCCCCTTCCGTGGGGTACAGCGACACATACAACGGTAGCCCGTCAGCCAGATCATCAGTATCAAGATAATGATCCATCAGCACTGTCAGGGGCCCATCTGACAACAACGGCTGAGTCATCAGATTGTCAAACCTGTTGATTGTCGATATATGGTGAAGAAGCGTCGTAAGCAGTGCGCCCGCACGTCCGGGGAGCTGGCAGAGGTTCATGGCCGGGAGCAGTTTTTTCAGCAATGAAAAGTAAACCAATCTGTTTACCGACAGCACCTGATTATTCCCCAGATGATCCCAGAGCGCCTCCAGGCGTACGGCAGCTTCTGACAGATCGGGAGAGGCCGCGATAATGGCACCATTGAATGCGCCAATGCTGGCCCCTGAAACCATGCTGATCTGTGTACCACACTCTGCCAGTGCCTTAACCACTCCCGCCTGATAAGCGCCCACCGCCCCGCCACCGGACAGCACCAGCCCCGTTTTCATTTCTGTACTCATGCAGCCCCCTTCTGAAATATTTCATCGACCATACTTTCAGAGAGGCGTTCTGCAGAGCAGAGGCGAGGCATGCGAACCGGTAAGTGTTCTGCAGCCTGCGTGGTTGACCAGATCACCGGATGCTGCTCTTCACTGCACCAGTCTCCCAGCCAGTTAATCGCGTCATGCCACTCGTTATCTGCCTGCTCCCGGCCCTGACCACCAAGCCAGTCCAGAGTGTTCAGACGCACGGTTGCACTACCGCCACTCTCCTGTGCCATCTGCGTTAATGCTTTATGTCTGAGAATATCCAGTAGCTGGTTAACCTGGCCTGTTTCGCCCTGACGTATCACATCACCAAACGCGCCCCAGCGAAGCTCTTCAAGTGCCACATAACAACGTCCGGCAGGGGAAAATGACGCGTATCGCCCGGCGCTCCACCATGAGAATATCTGCTCAAGATGTAACTGCGCCCGCTGAACCTGGTCAACACGGTGGAGTTTTTCTTCAAGATGATTCAGTTTATGGTGAACCTGATCGGCCAGGATGAGTAACTGCTCCCGTGTATCTGCGGAATAATGCGCCAGCCTGGCAGTATCACTGACCAGTGAACTGACCCTGTCGTTTACCCGGGTAATCGCGTAGTTTGTGGTGGCAAGTGACGTTGTCAGCTCCGTCAGCCAGCGCAGGGACGCCTCAACGCCCTGTGCAAGCGAAGCATTGATGGCATTCTGCCGTGCAGCGCCTTCGCCGGTCAGTCCCTCTTTTAAACGCCGGAAGAACGTGCGCTCTCTGGCCGTGCGGATATGCTCCTGTGCAACATCGATTCCGTTTGCGAAATCAACCACAAATTTTTCAGGAAGACAGGTGAGTACCTGACATACCCGGTTATCAGCAATTTGTTGAATAAATGGTGAAGTCACAGCATTGTCTCCAGCTCTTCCCTCAGCGCCTTACTGTCAGTAATGAGCTCAGGAACCCTTTCATTTAATGCCTGAAGTCTCCCGGTAAGCCGTTCCTGTGCCTGCTGATCGCGTTTATGATCTTCAGAGCTCTGAATCAGCGTGTTACGCAGTTGTTCAACTTTCTCCCTGAATGCGCAGAAAAAGGCATCGATTTCCTGGCGGACGGGCTGGTTAATATCCTGCTCAATGGATGCCTGCAGCTCCCCGAAATATGCCCGGGTCAGTGACATAACTTCCTCTCTGACCTTGTTGATATTGATCACGCTGCGACTCACATCCTCGTCATAGTTTTCCCAGCCCAGGTCACTGGTGCCAAACCATCGACAAACGGTTCCCCATACGCCACTCTGCCGACGGCGACGGGTGACGGTCTCCGTTCTTTCCTCCATAAGCGCACTCAGATTTGTTTTTACCGCGAGCCGGGTCTGTAACTGACTGACTGCCGGAAAACTGATTTTTACGGTAAAGCCCTCATCCTCCAGGCGGGTATTGATGCGACCGGCAATGTTTTCTGTGGCGTACAGGGCCGTGCCACGAAAACCTGTTTCAATCCCGCTGACGATTTTCTCCAGCTCAGGCCGGAACTGTGCTTCAGCCTCACGGTGCAGGCTGGTCACAGTTGACTCAATTTCCTCTATATATTCAATTGCTTCCCTGCGATTATTTAGTGTTATCTCGGGGTTTTCCGGGTCAAAGTCTCGTTTCCTGTAATCTTCCCAGCCCGGGTTGTTGATACCGGACCATTGAGAAATCTTTCCCCATAATCCGGACCGGGACCTTCGTTGTTCTGCGTCTTCTTCCTCCAACATTTGCTGTTCTTTGCGTTTACCAGTTCTGAAATAGTCATTCAGCTCCTCTTCCAGTGAGGTGCAGACCCCCGTCAGTAATTCCCGGGTTCTGGCATCGATCTCCTCCATGGCCATTCTGACATCAGCGGTCACCTGCTCCTGACAGTCTGCTATTTCCCGGATATCCTCAAGCAGGCTGGTGATATGCGCCTGCAGTGACTGAATACTTTGCATCAGCCCCTGATGGCGTAACGACAGGTATTCACTGATATTTTCTGCATTCTGCATCAGTTTTGCGGCGGCAGAATCAACCGCCAGTGCCGCAGCTCTGGAGTGTGAACTCAGTATGACTTCCGTTATCAGTTGATCGATAAGTGAGCCTTCCCACAGGTCTGTCGCCCCTTCAGTTGCCAGTTCGCTGTCTTTACAGACGTAATCTTTTTTCATGCGACCGAAGGCTTCCCTGACAAAATCATCGACCCAGGCTTCATCAACAGGAAGGGTTCCGTTTTTCCGTAACTCATGAAGCGCACGGTTAGCCAGGTATGCCTGGCGTGAGGATCCGGGATAAACGCGGGAGGCGGGCAGCACATCGCTGTTCAGCATTGCCGGAACTTTCTGGCGTACGGCATCTGCCCCATCGCCATTGCGGTCTTTCTCATCAAATTTATTGACCAGTACAAACAGGCGGCCGGCTGATACGTCAGCAATGGCATTAAGCTCTTTACGGACGTCTTCATCCGCTTTTGAGTTCATCTGGGTGTAATCCATCACAGCCAGAACCGCAGAGGCTTTCTGCAGTTGATCCCGCATCATCACTTCCATCTGCGGTTGTCCGGCTTCATTAGGGCCGGGGGTATCCAGCAGTGTGAGTGTTCCCTGGCATTCATCCATCCCCACCAGATGGCTGAATTCCACGTCGATCACCGGCAGTTTCTGCACTTCTGCGTATTCATCAAAAGGAAATTCAGTCCCCATTGCCGCAGCAAGACGAACCAGATCGTTTAACGATGCCAGTCCGGTAAAGATTTCCTCCTCCCCGTGGTATTCATTTTTGAGCCAGCCATCATCCGTCAGAATATCCAGCAGTTCGCGGGTATCCCCGGTTTGCTGCAGGGTCTGTGCGACCTGCTGTCCTGCCGGGGTGGCGAGTTTTTCCTGCAGTGTGATTAATAAATTGCGGACAGGCTGAATATGTTCCAGATGGAGAACCGGCTCAGTTTTTCCGGGAACGTGGCGGATGAGCGTCGGTACAGAGGTCATGGGGCGGTTACGGTTAGGCAGAATTTCCTGCCCCACAATGGCGTTGATGGTGGTTGATTTACCTGCTTTCATCGTGCCGACAACAGCCAGCACCATCTCCCTGCGGGCGGTTTTGATTTGTTCGCCCTCCAGCTCCTCAATTCTTTTCAGTGCTTTCTGTTTATCAAAAAGCAGTCTGTTTTCGTTCTTACTGTCAGATAACACATCTGGCTCCTCAACCATTTGCCGGAGCAGATTAATGTTCAGTTGCAAAAGTCGGTCGGCTTCATCACAAAGCAGGGCGATGTTCTTTTCGTGCATTATTTAACCTTCCTGAGACGCATTTTCATGACAACCACGGAGGAGGTCATTTACTACAAACGATCGTTTATAACGATCGATATGATAGTAACGATCGATGTATTCTATTAACTTGGGAAGCACAACGCAAGGGGACACCCCGGGTATGGCTGCGTTTGCATAGTGTTTTCATGGAGTTAAAAATCTGTAACAACAGCCTGGTACATCACCACCGGGTTCAGAAGAAAATCCAGTTCCATACCGCGCGGGCAACAGAGACCACCGAGTCACGGACGGCGCGCAGAACCGTGCGTGCAACAGAGGCAATGCAGACACTCTCCGCCGTGTCAAATATCCGGTCCACCGCACCGGTAAACTGTTCACGGGTCTGAGTGCGGACAGACTCCGTGCGCAGTTCGTCCTGCAGGCGTGTCATCAGAGGGATGGCGGCATGTCCGGGAAGCGCTGTCATGAGTGCACTGACCGGGGTGACCTCCCCCTGAAACAGTGCATTACAGAGTGAGGATTTACCGGCCCCGCTTTTACCCATAATGCCAGGCACGGGTTCGTGGCTGGTGAGTTTGCGCAGATGTTCCAGGATGTGACGGGAAAGTGAGTAAGGCAGGGAGGAGAGCGGTTTTTCAATTGCCTCAATGGCATCAGACGGATTCATACATGTATTCCCGGTGAAAAAAGACAAAACCCCGCGCACCGGAAAGGTGGCGGGGGATTCACGGAGATAATATCTTTCTGAAATTATTTTGAATGCAGGTATATGTGGCTGATTTGTATCAGCTAATGAGTACAGGTCTGAATCTAATCTGACAGTCCGCTCTGTGCCAGGAGCGGACTGTCCAACCCATCCCTGAAGAGCCTAGATTATGTATGGTAATTCAGTCATCAAAATAACGTTGGTCACCATCACAAAATTCACATCCTCGGATATGGCTCAGTTCAGGAACGCTATCGCTCAGGTGACCGCAACAACCACATACATGAAGCTCGGTGTAATAGATGAAACACTGAGTGCAAAGATAGCCGTCTCCAAATTTACATACGCTTTCAGGAGTCATGCAATTGGTACATCCAGCAGGAAATACGGAGAGTAGCTGTTCATCCACACTGTGGAACAACTCCTCATCCAGCAGTTTATACCTATCCGAAGTGTAGTCGCAGTGTTCGCATTCAAAATCACTATCTCCCTCAGGTAGCAATTGAGGTATTTCGCAGTCTGGACAAACTAGGGTAATTTGCCTTACAGCACTGGTGCAAACCTTACACCGCGTAACTTCAAGCTTACGGTTTTCATTACCGGTCGTTTCAGTCCCTGTTACCGTCGCATGCTGATGGCACTCATTGCAGTTACCGATTTGAATATTCTTTTCAGAGAGCTGCTCGAGTTCAGGCTTAACCTGTTTAAACCGCACCTCGGCATAAAATTTGTTTCCCCTAATCAGACGAGTTTCACCGAAAGCCAGCTTCCAATTATGTTTGACACCGAAGATAACTTTCCATTCATCCCTTAATAACCGGTTCAGGGCAAACCAGGCGTCAGCTTGTTCTTTGAGTATTTGACGTTGTTCAGCCTCGGTGAAAGTGGGGTGGTAGAAATGAACTACGCGGTTGCGGTGCTTTCTGACCTTATCAAAAGCACTGTCCGTTTCTCTGTCTAGGGGTCTTTCAAGTACGTCCTTAAGCCTTTCACGGGTTTCTTCGTAGGTCACCGACTGAAAATCACCGGCTAGGTAAGCCTGCTTTTTTATTGGCTTTTTCGGGCTGCAGACCAACGACCAGTGTTCGTGCGCCAGCGGAACTTTCAGTAAAATCTCGACCGCAGTCCAGAAACTGACGACGGAGAACTTCGGCTTCGAGGCCTCCAACTCTTCACGGGCTTTATCCAGAAAATCCAGACCATTGTTGATCAGCGCCTGCACATCCTGACTGAGTTCACGGGGGGCGGGAGTATCGGGTGCAGTATCGTCAACATCGAACATCATTATCTCCTTTAATCAGCTTCCACCACGCAGTTGCTACAGCGCGTTAGTTGTATCCAGTGTAAACTGGACTTGGTAGCTGGCAGCCACATCGAGCGCAAAAAACCGTAAATTAACTTCTGTAGACTCGTACTTTTCGTGACCCATGCGTACCCGCAGGATCTTCGGGTGCACGTGACCATAAAGCAGGTGCCTACCAAAGCTGTGGCGATTCAGATCCCTAAACTGATGGGGTCCCAAAAAGTATGCCATAGCAAGTGTAAGTATCCCTAAAATCTGCACTATTCTCTTTTTATAAATCCTCTGACATGTGAATTAGATTGCCCTAAAGTGAGCTTCCGCGCCTCGCTCATAAGGACAACCATACTCAAATCTCCCACATTGCAGGAGATTTGAGTATGAACACGTCACCGTGGAACAAAGACCGTATCATAGGCCAAAAAAGACCACTTCAGATATCTCATATCTGGGGTATCCGAATCCGACTTGAACTGGAAGGTAAAACACGCGATTTAGCTCTGTTCAACATGGCCTTGGACAGTAAGCTTCGAGGCTGTGATCTAGTCAAACTCAAAGTATCTGATGTTGCATATGGTAGCTCTGTTTCAAGCAGAGCTACGGTTCTACAACAGAAAACCGGCAGCCCTGTCCAATTTGAGATAACCAAAGGGACAAGAGAAGCTGTTTCTGCATTGATAAAGCTTGGCAATTTACGCAGTAAAGACTATTTGTTCCGATCTCGGGTCGGTACTAACCAACACATATCAACCCGGCAATACAACCGAATTTTTCATGGGTGGGTAGCAAAACTTGGTCTCGAAGATTCGCTTTACAGTACACATTCCTTGAGAAGAACAAAACCTTACCTGATTTACAAGAAAACTAAGAATCTCAGGGTGATCCAACTTCTGTTAGGCCATAAGAAACTGGAAAGCACAGTCCGTTATCTGGGCATTGAAGTCGATGATGCGTTAGAGATCTCTGAATCGATTGAAGTCTAAGGTTGCCAGGGCTGCAACAGCAGTCCTGTGCCAGATGCGGACGTTGCTCTATTCATGTAAGATTAATAGAATGTCTTTCGATAAATTTTTGACTTAATCTTAAATAAGAATGACTTTTTTGCATGTCAGCGTTTTACTTTGCATTCAGAAATAAATAGAATTTTGAAAAAATAAGAGAGAAATCATGATACACTCCAAAAAAATTAAAAAACAAAAAGAGAGGAACTATGTCACATCCCCCTAAAAAACTTAAAAAATCATTAATTACTGTTTTTTTGAGTGGTATTCTTGCTGTTCTTGGATATTTTGTTGCATTGAACGGAGTGTTTGATTTATATCAACATATCGCAGATAATTTTTTGCAAAAAAAAGCAGAGGATAATCTTCATGTGATTTACACCGGAGCGTCAATAAAGTACATCGAGTCAATTTTTGGCCCTCCCGTGAAGGAAGAACATTCTGAGGATGGGAGGGTTCATGAGTATATTTACTCTTTCAAAAAGTTCTATCTGCAAGTGGTTTATGATAATAATAACACAGTGATACTCTATTCCGTAACCAGCAAGGATGAGAATTTTCATCCTGAAGTACCATATCTGAGAAAAACCCTTGGACATAAGTTCAAAGATTTTGGAAGTGATATTGATTATTTACAGTCGAGCTATTCTTCGAAGTTCTATCAATATGAAGAAGGGCATTATTTAGGAAATCCTGGCAACTATAGAAATTTTTACCTTGCCTATAACCCTGCTGGAGTTGATTATTTTGAGTTAGATCCACTTCCAGATCTCTCTAATGACGACAAATCGCCTCCAAATAAAAATGATCTTGAAAAATTCAGAAATAATAATGCTCCAAATACATTTGGGGTTGGCGATATCCACGGAGGTCCTGAGGGGCTTGAGTTAAGCTTTGGACTTGGGATTGATTATTACGATGCGAGAGATATTCCAGATAAAGATTAGTGATCATGTATCATACCATTTTTATATCGTTTCAAATTAGGTAGTCACAATTAGACTAGTTAATCTAACCAGCACTGAGGTCCGCTCCTCGCTCAGAGCGGACGGCCTTCGTGAAAGTTAGTCTTGTTGTGGTGGCTCTTTCCAGCGCCATTGCAAGACATTCTCATCGCTGAGAATAAACAGTCCTGACCAAATTGCCGTCCAAAACTGGATATTCAGACACCATGGGCGTGTCATAAACCAGCGTAACGGTTTTGCTTCAAACAGATGAATACCTTTTCGCGATGGTGAATATAACGGGGGGCGTCCCACTAACGGCAGACAAAAGCCCCATTTCCAATATTCAGCAATACGCCTTCGGGCACATTCAATTGCATTACAGTTCCAGATGATACCCCAACGCCGTTTCCATGTATCATTGAGACACCAGTTTTGCATTAGCGAATATTTGGGCGAATTGTCAATAGATATACTTTCACCAGTCATTAATTTTATCGTGCAATATTTTAACTGGTACTGTTCAACCGTAAATGCGAATCCATCATCTAGAATAAGTACATCAAGTGTAGGAATATTTGAAAGCGTTAATATTATCGGTGAGTTATTTACATCATGAATGCATAGTGTTTCTTGGTAGCGTAAGCCACTGCCAATGGCTTCAAAAACAAGTTCAACTTGTTGCAGTCGTTCCTCTTTGCTTCTGAAAGCAATACGTGAACAACGAGGTTCTTTATCTGTCAACTGAGCAAATCGTAGACTGTACTCCAAATAATTCCCTAAGGAATGCCAGCTCGCCCCTAGCCTGTGTCTCACTGCCCAGCGCTCATGTGAGAGTTGATAAGTTTTTATCAGCATTATCTGGGTAAGAGTAGACCAGCATTTCTTCACTACTGTAACAATTGCACCAAAAGGAACAGGAAGTGACATTACTAAACCCCTACAAATATCAGATAATTAGGTTTTATATCATTTCAGTCAGTGTAATCAAATGATAATCAGGATTGGGGCTAATCTTGAACGCCACTAAAGATCGGCAACAATGGGGATCCAATGTTTCGTTAGTGATTTTTCGCATTAGCAGATACATGCTTACTTCCGCTCCTCGCTCTCAGCGGACCTTCAGCTCAGTGATATCGTCCGCTCTGTGCCAAAGGCGGACGCTCAAGTAGATACTGTCCTGACAGTATGCGGTAATCAGAGTTGTTATATATTACTTGCGTCCAAACCAGCTTTCTGACAACCCGGCCGCTCCTGCTTTCAACAACGCGCCGCCATACTTTTATGCTGCAAAGAGCGGAGACAGAAGGTTAGCGTAATTTGTAAATAACTTACATTCACGTGTGATCTGGATCATAATTTTGCCTATGCACCGATCGTAATATAAATATTTACATAACGATCAGTGATTCATGAAAACTCAAATAACTTTCGCTGCGCTTTTGCCAGCATTAGCGTCTTTCATACCGCTTCATGCTCATGCCTCGTCTACTTCTGAAGATGAAATGATTGTCACGGGCAACACCGCCGCCGACACCACCGATTCTGCCGCCGGTGCCGGTTTCAAAACGAACGATATAGATGTCGGCCCGCTGGGAACGAAATCCTGGATCGAAACACCATATTCCAGCACCACTGTAACTAAAGAGATGATTGAAAATCAGCAGGCGCAAAGCGTCAGCGAGATGCTGAAATACTCTCCCAGTACGCAAATGCAGGCGCGCGGTGGAATGGATGTCGGGCGTCCGCAAAGTCGGGGGATGCAGGGCAGCGTGGTGGCCAACAGCCGTCTGGACGGGCTGAATATCGTTTCAACAACCGCGTTTCCGGTGGAAATGCTTGAGCGCATGGATGTGCTTAACAGTTTGACCGGCGCGCTGTACGGCCCGGCGAGCCCAGCAGGGCAGTTTAATTTCGTGGCGAAGCGCCCAACCGAAGAGACGCTGCGTAAAGTGACGCTGGGCTATCAAAGCCGCAGTGCGTTTACCGGCCATGCCGATCTGGGTGGCCATTTTGATGAAAACAAACGGTTTGGCTATCGCGTGAACCTGCTTGATCAGGAAGGGGAAGGCAATGTGGATGACAGCACGCTGCGTCGCAAACTCGTTTCCGTTGCGCTCGACTGGAATATTCAGCCGGGCACTCAGCTACAGCTCGACGCCAGCCATTACGAATTTATCCAGAAAGGCTATGTCGGTAGCTTTAACTATGGGCCGAACGTCAAACTGCCGTCTGCGCCGAATCCGAAGGACAAAAATCTGGCGCTCAGCACTGCGGGCAACGACCTCACTACCGATACCATCAGCACTCGCCTGATCCACTACTTTAACGACGACTGGTCCATGAACGCTGGCGTGGGCTGGCAGCAGGCTGACCGCGCGATGCGTAGTGTTTCCAGTAAAATACTCAACAATCAGGGCGATATCTCTCGTTCGATGAAGGATTCCACCGCTGCCGGACGTTTTCGCGTCCTGAGCAACACCGCCGGGCTGAATGGTCATATTGATACCGGCTCTATCGGCCACGATCTGTCACTTTCTACCACGGGATATGTCTGGTCGCTTTATAGTGCCAAAGGAACAGGTTCCAGCTATAGCTGGGGTACAACAAATATGTATCACCCGGATGCGATAGATGAGCAGGGCGATGGCAAAATCCGCACCGGCGGGCCGCGATACCGCTCCAGCGTAAATACTCAGCAGAGCGTTACGCTCGGCGATACGGTGACATTTACGCCGCAGTGGTCGGCAATGTTCTATCTCAGCCAGAGCTGGCTGCAGACTAAAAACTACGATAAGCACGGTAATCAAACGAACCAGGTTGATGAAAATGGTTTAAGTCCGAACGCCGCGCTGATGTATAAAATTACCCCTAACACAATGGCCTACGTTAGCTATGCCGATTCGCTGGAGCAGGGCGGTACCGCACCGACGGATGAGAGCGTAAAAAATGCCGGTCAAACGCTAAACCCGTATCGCAGCAAGCAGTATGAAGTGGGGCTAAAATCGGACATCGGCGAGATGAATCTAGGCGCCGCGCTGTTCCGACTGGAACGTCCGTTTGCCTATCTTGATACGGATAACGTGTATAAAGAGCAGGGTAACCAGGTTAACAACGGCCTTGAGTTAACCGCTGCCGGGAATGTGTGGCAGGGGCTGAATATTTACAGCGGCGTGACCTTCCTCGACCCGAAACTGAAAGATACGGCGAATGCCTCAACCAGCAATAAACAGGTTGTCGGCGTGCCGAAAGTGCAGGCCAATCTGTTGGCGGAATACAGTTTGCCGTCCATACCGGAATGGGTTTACAGCGCTAACGTCCATTATACGGGCAAACGCGCGGCGAACGATACCAACACCTCTTACGCCAGCAGCTATACCACATGGGATTTGGGAACGCGTTACACCACGAAAGTGAGCAACGTCCCAACCACTTTCCGCGTGGTGGTAAACAACGTGTTTGATAAACATTACTGGGCTTCTATCTTCCCATCGGGTACCGATGGCGATAACGGTTCCCCAAGTGCGTTTATCGGCGGCGGCCGCGAAGTGCGTGCATCCGTCACCTTCGATTTCTGATGGATAAATGATGAAACTCTCCCGTTTATTTCCGCTGCTGGCGCTGCTGCTGGCGGCCAGCCTGCACGCAGAAAATACGCACAAGGAGGTGCGTATCGCGTCACCGTGGCCGGCGCAAAATACCATTATTGCCATGCTGGGGTACGGCGATAACATTGTCGGAACCTCGATGATTGCAAAAAGGATCCCCCTGTTTCGCCAGAGCCTGCCGCGCATAGAGAAAGTCGCAGCAGTTAGCGTAAACAGCGGGCATGAAATCAATCCCGAACAGATTATCGCGCTGGGGGTCGATATGCTTTTTGTACCGCAGAATATGGTAGTGCCTCAACAGGCGTTGCTGAAACAGGCTGGGGTGCAGGTGCTGGCGTTTGAGGCGAATTCACTGCGGGCGTTAACGCAGCGCGTACAGCAAACGGCAGCGGTGCTGGGGCCCGATGCGCAGCAAAAAGCGCTCGCCTATCAACGCTACTTCGATCGCAACGTGGCCCTGGTCACCGGGCGCCTGAAAGATCTTCCTGCGTCACAGCGCGTGTCGCTCTATCACTGTATGGGCAATCCGCTGACCACCACCGGTAGACCCTCGCTAAACCAGGACTGGATTGACCTGGCCGGCGGCAAAAATATCGCTGAAAATTGGTTTGGCGAGCATCAACAAAATCGTTCGGGTGAAGTCGCGCTGGAGAAAATTGTCACTGCCAATCCGGCGGTTATCATCGCGATGAACAAGCGCGACGCGGATGCCATTCTGAGTTCTCCGCAGTGGGCAAGCGTGGACGCGGTCATTCATCATCGCGTTTACGTTAATCCGAAAGGAATGTTCTGGTGGTGCCGTGAAACCAGCGAAGAGGCGCTGCAATTTTTGTGGCTGGCGAAAACGCTTTATCCTGCGCGATTTGCTGATGTGGATATACGCAAAGAGACGCGTGAGTTTTATCGGCAGTTCTTTGGCCTGACGTTAAGCGATGCGCAGATGAGCGATGTGCTCAATCCGCCGCGCTAACGGAGGCTGTGAAAAACCATGACTGTATTGGAAAGTACGCTGTCGGTCGAGAACCGCTATCGCCAGCTTTTTCGCCAGCGTCTGGTAATACTGGCGGTTATTTTTATCGCTATCATTGCTTCGCTGCTGCTCGATTTCACCCTCGGCCCCTCAGGGCTCCCTTTACATTCGCTGATAAAGACTTTGATGCATCCGTCCGGGGCGACTAACGGCATGCGGGTTATCGTTTGGGACATCCGTTTGCCCTATGCGCTGATGGCGCTCCTGGTAGGAATGGCGCTGGGTTTGGCCGGGGCAGAGATGCAAACTATTCTGAATAACTCCCTCGCCAGCCCGTTTACGCTTGGCGTTTCGTCGGCGGCGGCCTTTGGCGCAGCGCTGGCGATTGTTCTGGGCATCGGTATTCCCGGCGTTCCCGAAAGCGGGTTTATACCGGCAAACGCTTTTCTTTTTGCGCTCCTGTCCGCCCTGCTGCTCGATAGTCTGACCCGCTGGACGCGCGTGCCGACGTCGGGCGTTGTGCTGTTTGGGATTGCGCTGGTGTTTACCTTCAATGCGCTGGTGTCCATTATGCAGTTTGTCGCCGATGAAGATACTTTGCAGGGCCTGGTGTTCTGGACGATGGGCAGCCTGGCTCGCGCATCATGGGAGAAACTGGCGGTGCTGGCGGCGGCGATGGCGATTGTTTTACCCTGGTCGCTGCGTCGTGCCTGGCAGCTTACCGCGCTACGCCTCGGCGAAGAGCGGGCGATGAGTTTTGGCATTGATGTTCGCCGTTTGCGCCTGGGTTCCCTGCTGCGCATCAGCCTGCTGGCGGCCCTTTCGGTTGCGTTTGTGGGGCCAATTGGCTTTATTGGCCTGGTTGCACCGCATATTTCCCGCCTGTTGCTGGGAGAAGATCATCGCTTTTATTTGCCCGGAAGCATCCTTATCGGTGGGCTGGTGCTATCGCTGGCCTCGGTAGCGTCGAAGAACATCATTCCCGGTGTCATTTTACCGGTAGGAATTGTTACCTCGCTGGTAGGCGTTCCGTTCTTTCTGAGCATTGTAATGCGTCATCGAGGGAGTATGTCATGAGCGGGCTTACGATTAATGCGCTGTGCGCCGGTTACGGCAAACGGCGGATTATTGAGCATCTGTCGATTTCTACGCTGCCGCGCGGCGAAGTCACTGTACTGCTGGGGCCTAATGGCTGCGGTAAATCAACGCTACTGCGCGCCCTGGCCGGGCTAAATCGCGCCAGTGGCGAAGCCTGGCTGAATGAAGAGAATCTCTTATCGCTGCCGTTTGCTCGTCGGGCTGAAAAAGTTGTGTTCCTGCCGCAGTCCCTGCCGCAGGGCGTGCATTTACAGGTGCTGGAGTCGGTGGTTGTCGCCCAGCGCGCCTCCGGCGCCGGGCAAAATCAGGCGCAGGCTATAGCGCTGCTCGAAGAGCTAGGCATCGCACATCTGGCAATGAACTACCTCGATAGCCTGTCCGGCGGTCAGAAGCAGCTGGTGGGGCTTGCACAGTCGCTTATTCGCCGCCCCGCATTATTATTGCTGGATGAACCACTGAGCGCGCTGGATCTCAATTATCAGTTCCATGTGATGGATGTTGTATCGCGCGAAACGCGAAGACGCAATATGGTTACGCTGGTCGTCTTACACGATATCAATATCGCACTGCGGCATGCCGCCCAGGTCATCATGCTGAAAGAGGGGAAACTTATCGACAGCGGCGACCCGCAAACGGTGATCCATGCAGAGAGCCTTGCGCAGGTATACGGCGTACGCGGGAGAGTTGAACGTTGTGCTCAGGGAAGATCGATGGTGATAGTGGATGGTGCAATCGAAAAATAGTCGGATTAACGTGGTTGCTTCAGCCTCAGGTAAAGATCAATAGGAAGTCTGTAATGCAACATATAGACCGCCTTAATGTCATTAAAGCACTTGTGCTTCTAGAAGATGAGCAGATTGTTCGTTTTAACATCGCTGCGAACGATAACGCCTCGCAGATCCACATGCTCGTTGACGGTCTGGGCGTCGGGCTGACACATGAGCCTGTCGCTGCCGGAATGATTTCGCACCGGACAGCTTGTCACCGTTCTAGGCAACATGACAGACCTGCGCATTCCTATTTCTATTATCTATCCGCCTACCAAGTTGCTTAATGTCAGGCTAAGGCCCTTTAATGACTGGATTTCAGACCGATTTTCTGGACAACCGAGCGGGTAAATCGCAGTACACTGACAGCTAGACAATAAAGCTCCGGTTCATGTTTGAACCATGTGTAGTGAATGTCCGCTGTTCGCTCACAACGGACCTTCAGCTCAGCCGTTCCGGCCGCTTCATGCCATGAATGTACGCAGCCAGTCAGAATATTAAGGTGCGGATTTCAGTTCACTTGTCAGCGCCAGTGACACAAGACAGTAATGACCAACAATTTGGTATTGACACAACAAGTTGCGGCCCCGGTTCGTGGAGGAGATTAAACGACTGTAGCCGGGGCCACTGAAATGAAGAATTCAGAGAGACTGAATGATATGTCGCACCTTCAGTGAATAGTGTAAAAACCGGGATATTCTCATCCGGGATTACCCACTCATACTCAATGCGTAACTTTAGTGCGGCCCCCACAGGTAAGAGCCGGACACATTCGTTGTGTATGCTGCAGAATCGGTAACCGGAGGCCCTGCGGTCCTTAACTCAGTGTCTTGTGTTGCTCATTTGCCACAAAGTCCTGGTACGCCTGCTCAATCATTTCATTCAGCAGTTTTTTTGGGAGGACACCACGACTTCGGGCAATACTTTCAAGCTGTTTGTGGATTTTTCCGGACAGTTTCAGCGGGACGGAACCATCAGCACGTTCATCACGCCTTTTTTGTTGCTCCCGGGCACTTTTCAGTTCATCCACAATATAGCTGCTCTTCTCGCATTTTTGCCGATTTTAAAAATGCGAACAAAACATCCGTACATGATGTACAGATTAAACTGCCAGGGACTGGTGTCAGAAAGCCTCCGGTTAGCCTGCTCTTTCCGGAATGTGCCGGTTATGAAAAACCGGAAATTCAGTCTCTGTTGTAAGATGTACCCTCTGATA
>ERZ1026988.384-NODE-384-length-18984-cov-7.801627_pt1 | contig 18984 bp, 14 predicted proteins | sample MGYA00519291_ERZ1026988 | MGnify/ENA primary metagenome ERZ1026988 (study PRJEB26926, sample SAMN06164795) | human gut metagenome | biome: ENVO:00009003; feature: ENVO:2100002; material: ENVO:00002003 | host: Homo sapiens | place: USA | collected 2012 ... | reverse complement strand
TATTGAGGACTCAAAACAACTGGCCTTATTCTAAACTTATCCCGAACTCAGGTATATAATAGTATTTAATGTTTCAACGACCAATGCTGTAGTTAGACAGATTGAAGCAAGAGTAAATTCGAAAATTAATTTCTATAACAAAAGTACAATGGGTACCAAGTTGCCAAAAAAATGGCGCAGAAATGCAAATTGTGGCTGAGCAAATCAGACTAGTACGATTGCGTAGGAACCTTAGTGTCGCACAGATTGTCGAACGTGCCAGTTGTTCGCCCCTTACGGGTTTACGTATCGAGAAAGGGACACCGACAGTAGCAATAGGCATTTATCTTAGGGTGCTTTATGCGCTTCAGCTGGATGACGATCTTCTTCTGCTTGCAAAAGAAGATGCAATGGGAAAGGCCTTGCAGGGTTTGAGTCTCAAGAAACGGGAAAGAGCATCCCCAAAAGAATAAGGTATAAAAAATAGGCAGAAAAGGTAGGAATTTGGTCAAAAGGGATATACGGCTTGTTGTGTTGACAAAATACCGGTTTGATGTGAGTGTAAAGATTATACAGTTTAGAACACATACAGGTGTTCGTTTTTCAGCTACCCGATCTATTCATAAAGGGAATTGTAATCGAAGGGGGGAGTTGCTGATTTTATTGGAATGGCATCAAACTGACGCTGGTATTGTTGACCATTTTATTTTTTTTGCTTGCTGAAACGCAAATTATATTCGATTAAAATTGTAACTTTGCCGACACTTTGTAAAGAGAATACGTTGCATGATATCAATTGAAGGACTGAAGGTTGAATTTGGAGCTACACCTCTTTTTGAGGATGTATCGTTTGTTATAAATAAGAAAGACCGCATTGCGCTGGTGGGGAAAAATGGTGCTGGAAAATCAACCATGTTGAAAATTCTTGCCGGATTACAGTCGCCGACTGAAGGATTCGTTGCTGTTCAGCGCGGAGTAACTATAGGCTATTTGCCTCAGGTGATGATACTCAGTGATGAGCGTACCGTAATGGCTGAAGCTGAAATGGCATTCGAACATATTTTTGAATTGCAAGACCGCCTGGCAAAGATGAATCAGGAACTTGCTGACCGGACTGATTATGATTCAGATGAATACCATGCCTTGATTGAGCGTTTTACTCATGATAATGAACGCTACCTGATGATGGGTGGAACCAATTATAAGGCTGAAATCGAACGAACCTTGACTGGGCTGGGCTTCAGCAGAAGTGATTTTGACCGTCCTACTTCAGAGTTTAGCGGAGGCTGGCGTATGCGTATTGAGCTGGCAAAACTATTGTTGCGACGTCCGGATGTGCTGTTGCTTGATGAGCCAACCAATCATTTGGACATTGAAAGTATCCAGTGGCTGGAAAACTTTCTGAAAGTAAGTTCCGGAGCAGTGGTACTGGTAAGCCATGACCGTGCTTTTATTAATAATGTAACGAATCGTACGATTGAAATATCCTGTGGACGTATTTATGATTACAAAGTAGCTTATGATGACTTTGTTGTTCTTCGAAAAGAACGTCGGGAGCAGCAACTGCGTGCCTATGAGAATCAGCAGAAGGAAATAAAAGATACCGAAGACTTTATTGAACGCTTCCGATATAAGGCTACGAAAGCTGTGCAGGTACAGAGCCGTATCAAGCAGTTGGAAAAAATAGTTCCGATTGTAATTGATGAGGAAGATAACTCTACTTTGCGCTTGAAATTTCCGCCTGCCCTTCGTTCGGGAAACTATCCGGTTATATGTGAGAACGTGAAGAAAGCTTATGGCAGCCATGTGGTTTTCCACGATGTAACACTGACCATCAACCGAGGTGAGAAGGTGGCTTTTGTGGGAAAGAACGGAGAAGGAAAGTCTACTTTGGTGAAATGTATCATGGACGAAATTCCTTATGAGGGAAAGCTGACGATCGGCCATAACGTGCAGATTGGTTATTTTGCGCAAAACCAGGCGCAGCTCTTGGATGAAAATCAGACTGTTTTTGATACCATCGACCGGGTGGCACAAGGAGATATACGCCTAAAGATACGCGATATTCTGGGTGCCTTTATGTTTGGAGGAGAGGCTTCCGATAAAAAGGTAAAAGTTCTTTCGGGAGGTGAACGGAGTCGCTTGGCTATGATTAAACTATTGCTGGAGCCCGTGAATTTTCTGATTCTTGACGAGCCGACCAATCACTTGGATATGCGCTCAAAAGATGTGCTGAAGGAGGCAATTCGTGACTTCGACGGTACCGTAATTGTGGTATCTCATGACCGTGAGTTCTTGGATGGACTGGTCACAAAAGTCTATGAGTTCGGCGGTGGTGTAGTTAAAGAACATTTGGGCGGTATTTATGATTTTCTGCAGAAAAAGAAACTGGAAAGTTTGAATGAACTTCAGCTGTCGCAGTCTCCCACAGCTAAGTCGGATAAAGCGGATGCAAAAGAGGCATCCGAACCGGGTGAAAATAAACTTTCTTATGAAGCTCAAAAAGAGTTGAGCAAAAAAATACGTAAGTTGGAAAAGCAGGTAGCCGAATGCGAAGCAACCATTGAAAAACTGGAAGCACAGATTGCAGGAGTAGAAGAGCGAATGGCTACTCCGGAAGGAGCTTCTGATATGAGTTTATATGCAGAACATCAGCAACTGAAAAAACAGCTGTCGGAAGCCGAAGATGCATGGGAAAGCGTTTCGCTGGAACTGGAAGCCATGACTTCCTGATTTTAGCATAGAGAGGAGTGCCCTGTAGCAAGATACAGAACAATGCAACTTCATAGCCGAGAGGTTAAAAGAAGGAGGCTTATGTGCTTCAACTTGAAAACACGAGCATAATCCTTGTCGAATCGGTAACAGTTAAATAGTCTGCGAGCTTAAAAATCTCAAGACTAAATAAGTCAAAAAAAACAGAAACTCAAAACTAAATAACTTGAAAACTCAAGGACTTAAAAACTTAAAACATAGAATCAAATGAAGAAAAAAAACTATTTGGTTTTTGCCGCAATGACATTCGCAGCATTGACCGCTTGTACCAGTCAGAAGGGAGCAAAAGAAACTTCCGGCATTGACCTTGCCAATATGGATACAACTGTTTCGGCTGGTCAGGACTTTTTCCGTTATGCTTGTGGAGGATGGAACGACGCACATCCGTTGACTGCCGAATACTCTCGCTTCGGCACCTTTGAACTGTTATACGAAAACAGCCAGAAGCAATTGCGCGAACTGATTGAGGGATTGGCTGCCAAGCAAAGCGAAGCAGGTACACCGGGACAGAAAATCGGTGATTTGTATAACCTTGCCATGGACAGTGTGACATTAAACAAACAAGGCGTTGAACCGGTAAAGCCTACTTTAGATAGAATTGCAGCCTTGAAAGATAAAAGTCAGATTATCCCGACTGTTACCGAACTGCTCTACAATGGAATCGGCACTTACTTTTCTAGCTATGTGTATGCCGATCCGAAAAACAGTTCACTGAATATCTTCCAGATGCGACAAGGAGGTATCAACTTAGGAGAGCGTGAATATTACCTTGACAATGACAGTGTAACTGCTAATATCCGGGAACAGTATAAACTTTATATATCCAAACTCTTTGTTCTTGCCGGATATACTGAGGCTGAAGCAGCTCAGAAAACAGCTGATGTGATGAAGATTGAAACAGCTATTGCAAAAGCGTCTTTCTCGGCTGTGCAGCTCCGCAATCCGGAAGCAAATTACCATAAAATGTCGTACGACGAATTAAAGAAAACAATTTCTGGAATCGATTGGGATGCTTATTTGAAAGGCTTGAATATTGAAGCTCCTGCTGAGCTGAATGTAGAACAGATTGAGCCGATTAAAGAAGTGGCTAATCTGATTCAGACTTTGCCGCTTTCTGCTCATATCGCTTATATGCAATATAATGTGATTGATGCGGCAGCTTCTTATTTGAGCGACGACTTTGTAGCTGCACGCTTTGACTTCTACGGCAAGGTGCTGTCTGGTCGTGGTGAAAACAAACCTCGCTGGAAGCGTGCCGTTGGCAGCGTAGATGGTATGCTGGGTGAACTGGTGGGTCAGATGTATGTGGAAAAATATTTCCCGGCAGCTGCCAAAGAACGTATGGTGAAACTGGTGAAGAACTTGCAGGTTGCACTGGGTGAACGCATTGATGTACAAGAATGGATGAGCGACAGTACTAAAGTTGTAGCTCACGAAAAGCTGGATGCTTTCCATGTAAAGGTGGGTTATCCGGACAAATGGAAAGATTACTCAGACCTTCATGTAGAAAAAGATTCTTATTGGGCTAATGTTTGCAGAGTGGCAGCATGGAACTTGAAAGATATGTACAGCCGCCTGGGTAAACCGGTCGACTCAGAAGAATGGCTGATGACACCGCAGACTGTAAACGCTTATTATAATCCTTCAACCAATGAAATCTGCTTCCCGGCAGCTATTCTGCAGCCTCCTTTCTTTAATATGGAAGCCGATGATGCAGCTAACTATGGAGCAATCGGTGTGGTTATTGGTCATGAAATGACTCATGGATTCGATGATCAGGGACGTCAGTTTGACAAAAATGGAAACCTGAAAGACTGGTGGGCTGCAGGCGATGCCGACCGCTTTAAGGCGCGTGCGCAGGTGATGGTAGATTTCTTCAATAAAATAGAAGTGCTTCCGGGCTTGTTTGCGAATGGAGAACTGACTTTGGGTGAAAATCTTGCCGACCACGGAGGTTTGAAAGTAGCTTTCCTTGCTTTCCAGAATGCAACGAAAGATGCTCCGCTGGGAGTGGTAGATGGATTTACTCCTGAACAGCGTTTCTTCCTTGCTTATGCTACTTTGTGGGCTGGAAATATCCGTGATGAGCAAATTCGTCTTTATACCAAATCAGACCCTCATTCATTGGGAAGATGGCGTGTAAACGGAGCTTTGCCTCACATTCAGGCTTGGTATGATGCATTTGGCATTACACCCGATGATTCAATGTATATTGCACCCGAGAAACGGGTCAACGTGTGGTAAGGTGTATGAAATAGAATCCTGCTTCACGGTCGGATAAACGTAAATCCGTGCCTGTAGAAACTTGTCTGTCGCACTGTGATTTCTGTAAATCACAGTGCGACTTGTATAAACCACGATGTGAATTGTACAAACCACAGTGTGACCTGTACAAATCACATCGTGGTTTTGAGTTTCTGTCAGCTCAATTTTTAGTAAAACTTCAGTATAAGTCTGGATTTATGTAGCGAGGTCCTTTCTTTTCATTCATCTCTTTGCATAAACTAAGTTTTTTCTATTATTTGCTCTGTATAAGCTTGTATTCTTAATGTGCAGAGTAAAGATTAACGATAAAAACAGTAAAAATATATAAATAAGTTCGTATCTTTGTTGCCGAATTTATAATAAGAAAAGGTATGAGTTATAATTTACTGAAAGGAAAAAGAGGTATCATCTTCGGTGCTTTGAATGAACAGTCTATTGCTTGGAAAGTAGCAGAAAAGGCTGTTGAAGAAGGTGCTGTCATTACTTTGTCGAATACTCCTGTTGCAGTGCGTATGGGTGAAGTTTCAGCATTGGCTGAAAAACTGAACTGTGAAGTAATTCCGGCAGACGCAACGAATGTTGAAGACTTGGAAAATGTATTCAAACGTTCAATGGAAGTATTGGGAGGTAAGATAGACTTCGTTTTACATTCAATCGGTATGTCGCCTAACGTTCGTAAAAAACGCACCTACGATGACCTTGATTATGATATGCTGAATAAAACACTGGATATTTCGGCAGTATCATTCCACAAGATGATTCAGGCTGCTAAAAAGTTGGATGCCATCAATGAATACGGTTCTATCTTGGCATTGAGCTACGTGGCTGCACAGCGTACATTCTATGGTTATAACGATATGGCAGATGCCAAGGCTCTGTTGGAATCAATTGCCCGCAGCTTCGGTTACATTTACGGTCGTGAGCATCATGTACGTATCAATACCATTTCACAGTCACCTACAATGACTACAGCTGGATCGGGCGTGAAAGGTATGGATAAATTATTCGACTTTGCCAACCGTATGTCTCCGTTGGGCAATGCTTCGGCTGATGAATGTGCAGATTACTGTATTGTGATGTTCTCCGATCTTACCCGTAAAGTTACTATGCAGAACTTGTTCCACGACGGTGGTTTCTCAAGCGTAGGTATGAGTCTCCGTGCGATGGCTACTTATGAAAAAGGATTAGACGAATATAAAGACGAAAACGGTCATATTATCTACGGATAATATAAATTTTCCGTATGCAGCGGTTTATATTCATTATAATAAGTTTAATCGTCTTTTCTGCCTGTCTTCATGATGGGCAGAAAGACGGTTTTTCTGTTTATAAAGGTGTAAAAGTACTCCGTTATGACCGCTTGCAATATGAATCGGTGGCTTTAAACAGTGTGCTGGCACTTCAGAAAATGACAACAGAAAGTCCGCGTGCTACCAAGCTTCTGATAGAGGATGTACTGGCGCTTGGTTCGGTAAGTGAACCGAATATCTACGAGCGTTTATGTGCGTATTATGCCGACTCGATTCTGTTGAAAATCATGGAAGATGCGGAAGTCATGTTTAAAGATATGACACCGATAGAAAAAGAACTTTCCGATGGATTGGGCGTGTTAAAGGAAGAAATTCCCTCTCTGGTGATTCCCTGTATTTATTCTCAGTTTTCAGCCTTGAATCAATCGGCTGTGGTGGGAGACAGTCTGTTGGCTTTCAGCCTGGATAAGTATATGGGAGCCGATTATCCCATTTACAAGCGCTATTACTATGACTACCAGCGTCGCTATATGACTCCGGAGCGTATTGTACCAGACTGCCTTACTTTTTATCTGTGTGCGCAGTATCCCTTTTTATGGGAAGAAGGACATCGTACTTTATTTGATATTATGCTCTATCGGGGTAAGATGGCATGGGCAGTAGAATACATTTTAAAGGGGGATGTTTCTGGACGTAAATCATTGGGATATACGAAAGAAGAAATACGCTGGTGCAAGAAGAATGAAGCGCAGATGTGGGGAAGGATGGCTGATCAGCATTTGCTTGAAAGTACAGATCCGATGCTGATTCGTGCTTATACCCGTCCTGACCCTTGCATGGTGGTAAATGGAGAAAAGATTCCGTCTCTGATAGGTGTATGGCTGGGGATGAGGATGATTGACAAATACATGAATGACCATAAAGAAGTAACGTTGAAAGAACTGCTTGAGCGTACCGATTTCAGCGGGTTGTTAGAAGATATAAAAGGTTGATATGATAGAGAAAGCTTTATACTTATTGCCCGTAACTTTGGGCGACACATCGGTTGGAAAAGTTTTGCCGGCTTATAATAAAGAGATTATTGTTGAAATCAAACACTTTATTGTAGAAGATGTGCGTTCGGCACGCCGATTTCTGAAGAAAGTTGAGTCACAGATTAATATAGATGAACTGACTTTTTATCCATTAAACAAACATACCTCTCCTGAAGCAATATCCGGCTACTTGAAACCGTTGATGGAGGGACTTCCGATGGGAGTCATTTCAGAAGCGGGCTGTCCTGCCGTGGCAGATCCGGGAGCAGATGTAGTGGCCATAGCGCAGCGGAAAGGTCTTAAAGTGGTTCCGTTGGTTGGTCCTTCTTCTATTATTTTGTCGGTAATGGGGTCTGGATTTAACGGACAGAGTTTTGCTTTTCATGGTTATCTGCCTATAGAACCGGGTGAACGCACGAAGCGTCTGAAAGAACTGGAAGCCCGTATTTATACCGAACATCAGACCCAACTTTTCATTGAAACTCCTTATCGGAACAACAAGATGATGGAGGAAATTCTGAAGACCTGCCGTCCGCAGACCAAACTTTGTATTGCTGCCAACATTACGTGTGAGGGAGAGTATATCCGTACCAAGACGGTTAAAGAGTGGAAAGGAAACTTGCCCGATTTGAACAAGATTCCTTGCATCTTCCTCTTGTATAAATAAGGGAATGGTTCATTGAACCGGATGTTTGTTTTATTTAGCTCGTAGTCTATCTAAGACTCTGTTTTTTCCTTACTGTCATTCGTTGTCTGATTAAAGAATCAGCTGGAAATCATAAATGTCCAGCCATTGACCGAATTTTTTCCCGACCTCATAAAAGCGCGACACCTGTGTAAAACCAAACGATTCATGAAGACGTACGCTGGGGGCATTAGGGAAAGTAATACAGGCTATCAGTACATGTAAACCATGGTTTCGGCATGCGTCAATAAGAGCAGTGAGCAGCTTCTTCCCATACCCTTTATTTGTATAAGCAGGATGCAGGTAAATTGTGACTTCTGCGGTATGCTCATAGGCCTTTTTCTCTTTCCAGCCATGGGCATAGCAATAGCCGATTAATTTTCCGCCTTCTTCCATGACCAGATAGGGGTAATCAGAATGAATTGCTTCCATCCGTCTGCTCATTTCTTCTTCTGTGACCAGTTCAGTCTCGAATGTAATGCATGTGTTTTTTATGTAATAGTTGTAAATAGCGGTAATATCTGCTATGTCTGTAGGAATAACCTTACGTATCATGATTTTATTCTGTTTGATCGGATTCGTATTCTTTCCACATTTCTGCAGCCATTTGCAGAGAATCTGATTCTTTAATCAATGTGGGACTATAGTCTTTGGGGTTTTTCTTTATTTCTTCGAATGTAACAAATTTCCCTCCAGTACAACAGTTGAGCTGTTCCCGGTTTAAAGGCAAAATGTAGAGTCGGGTTTGCTGTATGTAGCCACATTCCTGCACCGTTCTGTAATGAAGTAAAAAGCGGAGGCGTATATTTCGTCTGGCTTTCAAATAGTTCCGTGTAATCTTATTTGCTTCTACTTCTGATTTGCGTACAGCTCCTTCAAATAATTCCTCTATGGGTATATCCCAAAAAAAGTCATTGGGGCTTTTTCCTTTGCGGGGAATCAGGTAGATTTCCCCATGAAAAATGGGGGCGATGCGTAACAGGTTATATCTGAAAGGAGTTTCCTTGATGGCAACATGTATGCCGATGATGTTGAAAATAAGGCAGAACAGATAAATTGAAAAAGGAGGTACATAAATCAGCATGAACTGATACTCGGAAGAGATACTGCTGAATTCGTATTTCATGGCTCCTATGATGAGCAAATGAATGGAAGATAAAAGAACGATGATTTTAGTTTCTAGAGTATATGAAAGGCAGGTGTTGAGGTGTAACTTACGCAGAAAGTTCTGATAAATTTCAGGAGCTGTAACATGAAGAAAGGCAAAGATGAGCAACATAAACTCAAGAGTGGGGGTAATGGTCTGCTCTGGAAGGAATCTGTATCCAGTCAATAGCCGTAAAAGAAGACAGATTCCGATAGAAATACTTCCTTGCAGAAGAAAGAAGTTAAGCTCTTTTATCCGGAAAATGGCATAAAACAAAGCAATTATACTGATGAAGAGTCCAAAGCCTAATATCACGGTTGCCGGGAAAAAGTGTAATCCGGCAAGCGTGATAATGGTTGGCAGTAACCCGAAGGATACAATCGTTTCTTTATATTTTAGTATAAGTTTCATTGCATAAAAGATGCACTTAAAACAACAAATAACTTTGTGGAAAGTTCATTACAATAAATGTTTTTCTGCATGGTAGGAAGAACGTACTAACGGTCCGCTTTCTACGGTCAGAAACCCTTTTTTTTCACCGGTTTCTTTGTAGCGTAGAAACTGTTCGGGGGTGACGTATTCATAAACCGGATAATGGCGGTGGCTGGGTTGCAGATATTGTCCGATGGTTAGAATCTGACATCCGTTTGCAAGCAGGTCGTCCATGGTTTCTTCTACCTCCTGGGCTGTTTCTCCCAGTCCTACCATGATGCCCGATTTTGCTTTGATTCCGCTTTCTGCTATCTGGCGGATAACGGCGAGACTGGTGTCATAGCGCGCTACGCTTCGTACCAGCGGGCTGATTCGTCGCACGGTTTCCATATTGTGTGATAGAATGTCGGGATGCGTATCGGTAACTAATTTCACCAATTCGCTTCTTCCCTGAAAGTCGGGTATCAGTGCCTCCAGTGTTGTGTTTGGGTTCAGTTGCTTTATTGTCTTGATGGTTTCTGCCCAGTGCCCGGCTCCCAAGTCAGGCAAATCGTCCCGGTCGACCGAGGTAATGACGGCATGATTCAGTTTCATCAACTGTACAGATTCAGCCACTCTCAAAGGTTCTTTTGGGTCAAGTGGCAGCGGTTTTCCGGTTTGTGTATTACAGAATTTGCAGGCACGGGTGCACACGGCTCCTCCAATCATGAAAGTAGCCGTTCCTCTTCCCCAACATTCACTGAGGTTGGGACAGCGTCCGCTGCTGCATATCGTATGTAATTTGTGGTGGTCAACAATGCGTTTGGTTTCGGTGTAACGCGCGTTGGTTCCAATCGAAATTTTCAGCCAGTCCGGCTTTTTAACGTGTTCCATAGTGATTGATATTAAAACTCTGTCGGTGAGCAGGCATACACCCGGCTCACCGACAGAGTTAGTTTATTAAAGGTTGTTCATAAAAAAGTTTGCCACACGTGTCATCAAATGATTTCGGGTATTTCCTCCGAAGATACTGTGGTTCCGGTTGGTATAAATCTGCATGTCAAACTGCTTGTTTGCTTGTACCAATGCTTCGCTGTATTCGGTACAATTCTGATAATGCACATTGTCATCGGCAGTACCATGAATCAAGAGCAGGCTTCCTTGCAGCTGGTCAGCTCGTTTAATCGCTGACCCGGCATCATATCCTTCTCCGTTTTCTTTGGGAGTACGCATGAAGCGTTCGGTATAAACCGAGTCATAAAAGCGCCAGTCGGAGGGAGCAGCGATAGCTACTCCGGCTTTAAATGCGCCTGAGCCTTCACTCATAGACATCAAAGTGGTATATCCGCCGAAACTCCATCCCCAAATACCGATACGGCTTCCGTTTATATAAGGTAATGTTCCCAGATATTTAGCTGTTTCTACCTGGTCTTTAGCCTCTTTAACACCGAGGAAAAGGTAAGTACATTTTTCAAAAGCAGCTCCACGTCCGCCGGTTCCGCGTCCGTCTACACATACCATGATGTAACCTTTATCACACATATAGGCTTCAAACAGACCTCCGTCGCCAAAACTTCCCACTCCCCATCGGTCGAGAACCTGCTGCGAGCCGGGACCGCTATACTGGTGCATGATAACCGGATATTTTTTGTTCGGGTCAAAGTTGGCAGGTTTCATCATCCATCCGTTCAGTTCCACCCCGTCGGTAGTGGAGAACGAGAAAAATTCTTTCACAGGCATATTCAGCCGGGCAGTTTGTTGCTTCAGCTCGTTGTTATCAAGCAGGGTAACCAGTTCCTTTCCCTTGTTGTTATTCAGGGTAATCAGGGTAGGAGTGTGCAAGTTCGAGAATGTATTGATATAATAGGCAAAGTTCTTGCTGAACAAGGCATTGTTTGTTCCCACTCGGGTAGATAGTTTGGTTTTCTTTCCTTTGGCATCTATTTTATAGACAGCTGAGCGAAGCGGACTTTCTTCATTGCTGGTATAATAGAAAACATTGTTTTTTTCATCCCATCCCAAGAAATCTTTTACTTCGAATTCTCCTTTAGTAATCTGTTTGACCAGATTTCCCCCAATGGTGTACAGATACAGGTGATTATATCCGTCTTTTTCGCTCATCATGACGATGTTTTGCGGATAAAAAGCGATGCTTGAATAAGCTTGCTCCTTAATATATTGTTCGGCTTCATCGCGTATGGCCACTTTACAGAGGGCACTGCGAGGGTTAGCCATATACAGGTCGAAACGGTTTTGGTGACGGTTCAGTGTCATGATGGCAAGTTTTTCCGGGTCGGAAGTAAATTGGATGCGGGGAATGTAATCATCTGCCTCGATTTCCAAATTCATTTTACGTGTAACATGACTCTTGATGTCGTAAGTATGTACACTTACTTTTGAGTTGACCACCCCTGCTTTAGGATACTTATATTGATAACTTCCCGGATAAGTTGCATATTCATCCTTTGCAGGAAACATTCCTTTATATTCATCGAACGAGAACATCGGAACCTGACTTTCGTCGAAACGGATATAAGCAATCATTTTACTGTCGGCACTGAAGTCGAATGCTCGGTTGAAACCAAATTCTTCTTCGTAAACCCAGTCGGGAATGCCATTTAATATTTTATTGTATTCACCATCTTTGGTTACCTGTGATTCACTGTTCCCGAAGAGCAGTTTTACCAGATGGATATTATTGTTGCGCACGAAAGCAATTTGATGGCTGTCGGGCGAGAACAAGGGTACTTGCTGCGGTCCATTCTTTGATAAAGGCTCTAAGGTGCGGTTTCGTACGTTATAGATATAATATACTGCAGTAAACGACCGGCGGTAAATCGCTTTCGTTTCGGTTTGAATTAAGATGAGGCTTTCATCGGGCGACATGATGTAATCATCGAATGATTTGAGCTTGCAGTCGCGTGCGGTAGTTACATCAAAAATAGTTCCGGCTTCTTCTCCGGTTTTAAACGAGTATTTCACGATGCGCTTGTGGTCGCTGCTGATTTGGGTATAATGTTCCCCGTCCAGCATAGGTTTCAGTCCTCGGATGGTTTGAGCGCGATAAGTTCCTTTGGCTACATCTTGTAAGGTTACTTTTTGTGCCGATAAGCCTAAAAAGCAGGCAAACAGGCAAAGTAAGGTAATTAGTCTTTTCATCATTATGTAGTTTTTATCAATTATTTTAAAATCTTCAAGTGATTTACCGACTGAAATGAAGCCGGTATTTGGGTCTGCTTAATCATTTTGTTAAACAGGCTCTAAAGATAAGCAGATTTATGATAATAAAAGTATTCCTTCTGTATTTATTTCACGGGCTGTGTCGGAATCGTTTCGGTAGAAGGGTGTAAAAAAGCATCATCCGGTAAAAGATGATGCTTTTTTATGCTTGTTGATCAGTATTCCTGCTCAAGATGCATTGGTTGAAGTATCTTGCTTTTTCTTTCCGAACAGTTTCCGGAAAAAGCGGGTAAGGAAATTTCCTTTTTTTGCTTTGGGTTGCAAACAGTCAGGTTTTGTGAAATGTGGCTCTGATGTTTTCAGCTGTAAAGAGTCGGCAGCCGTAAAAGCGGGTTGAGGGAGCCGGGGTGTTCTGCTAAGAAAATGAAGGTTAGCAGGCTGTAAAGACAGATTGTTTTCTTTTTTCTGAACAGTAGGCTGTAGGGTGCTGTCAACAGGAACAGTGGCCTTGGGCTTTTTGAATGCAATAGGAACAGAATACTTACACCGTACAGGGATGCCGTTTTCTTTTCCGGCAATCCAATGCGGCATGGTCTGAATCATATTTAAGGCAGCCGTATCAAGTTCGGCATTCAAGCTCCTTACGATGGCAGGAGAGCTGATACTTCCGTTTTTTTCGACTACGAACTGAATCATGACAGTCCCTTCTATGCCGGTCTCTTTGGCGAGTTGCGAGGGTTGAAGTTTATGTTTTACATAATTAAAAAAAGATTTCATTCCTCCTTGGAATTCGGGCATTTGGTTTACGCTGGAATAAATACGTTCTGCCCCTTTTTTGTTCAGTGATATAGATAACGGTTCTTCTGGATGTATCAGAAAAGGGTGTATGTCCATATAGCGGTTCTCCATTCCTTCTGCACGGATTACGATGAGATGACTGTAATCGGCTTCAATAGAGAATTTACCGTCCGTATCACTTAAGGATTTGCGCGGAGTGCCTTGTATTTGAACTTCGGCTCCGCAAAGTGGTTTCTTTCCATGGGTTAAGATTCCATGTATAGTTACCAGACGTCCTTCCTGTTTAAACAGTACAAGATCATCCGGACAGTCAATTCGGAAAATGGTATCGGTTGCATGTTCATCGAGCTGGAACGATTTGACCGGTTTCGTTTTGTCATGCAGAAAATAAAGGTTGGCTGTGCGGATATAGCTAGGGTTTATTTCATGTTTGAAGTTAATATTTCCCTGTTCATCAATAGGATATTCACTGCTGTATCCGCTTATTTTCAGAAAAATGTTTTTCTGTGGGGTTCCTGCTGTATTGAGTATGGTGATGTTAAAGGTCTTTGTTCTATTATCCGCCCATGCTTTTTGAGGCATTATGAAATACAGGAAAAATGTAATCAGGATTAGCGTAAAATTAATCGGTTTCATATCTCAATTGGTAAATTGATGCAAAGCTACAAGTATTCCCTTGTATTTTGAAACCTAGAAGTGTTAATAATCCTCAATCAGCTTTTGTCATCTGTTTTAGTCGTACCAGTGCATGCCGGCGGCTTAGCATAATCTGATATCGGTATACCAAGCAGGTTGTGACAAAATAAATACATGCCTGAAGCCATAAGGCAGCGTATTCGGTTTTCACATCATAGAGCGTGGCTCCCATGGTATTGATGCGTACAAATCCGTTGATTCCAAATGTAGACGGAAACAGCCATGAGAAAATCTCCCAAAATAGAGGAATGGATGCTCCGGGCCAGGATATGCCGGAAATGAAAAGTAAGGGCACCGAAGTGAATACATAAATCATCATACATGATTCACGGTGGTGGATGAATATAGAGCAGGTCATGGCAAAGAAAATACATGCCAGTAAGTAGGGTAAGACGAACGCCAATAATGTCATCGGTTGGGCTATTTGTACTAAACTGAACATTTTAGGTACCAGACAGAGTATGTACGCTGAGACTAAGGCATAGATAAGCAGATAAGCGGCTGACTTACCCAATACGATGCGAAGAGTTCCCTGGTATTGGCGTTTCAGTGGAATTAAATCACGAAACAGGTTCTTCTCGCGAGCTGTTCCTGCTGAAAGTCCGATGCCTAACAGCAAGGTTTGCTGAATTATCAGAATCAATACAGCAGGAATCAGGAAGCTGGCAAAACCGTCTTGCGGATTGAAGAGTGAAACATCTTCATAGGTAATGGGAGCCGTGCTGACCTCATCTTGCCGCTGGGTGGTATTGGCCATTCGCTGGATTTTGATTTGTTTGTTTACGCTCAGTGACGCGTTGGTACTTGCTACTAACAGTGATTTGTAATATAGCATTCCGCTCATGTCACAATATAGACTGACGGTGGTTTGCTTGCCTGTAGCAATATCTTTGCTGAATGTTGCCGGAATATAGATGATGCCGTATACTTTATTTTCTTTCAGTAAAAGTTTGGCTTCCTCCATGTCGGCGCAGTACGACTGGATATGTACGCCGGCATTGGCATCAACCAATCGTAAATAATTTCGGCTTAAGGTGGAGTTGCTGGCATCAACTACTGCAGCAGGAACTTCACGTACCACCTCATTGGTATAGATGAATGCGTAGAGCAGTGGATATGCTAATGGGACGAGTAGAAAGAAGATGAGGACGCCTTGGTCTTTGAATACAGCTTTCAACTCGTGGGCGCAAATATGGAATAAACCTGAAAATCCTTGATAGACAGTGTTTCGAAAAGGGCTTTCTTTCATAATTCTTATTTCTTTAGGGAATATAGACATAATGCAGAATGGCTGTTCTTAAATTCTTCAGAACCAGAAAGGGCAGAAGCATGAAAACCAGTAGGGCTGCCAGTGAATGCCAGGCATATACAAGCGGGTATCCATTAAGGGCAAGATTTACATAGAGCAAGAAATAATGGCGTAACGGAAATAAATTAGAAAGTGCTTGGAGAACGGGGTGCATCGCCATAACCGGAAAGGTAAATCCGGAGATGGAGAAGGAAACCACTCCCCATAGAGAAGCTGTGCTTAATGCCAGACGGAGATTTCCGAATAAGCCAAAAAGGAAAACCCCGAAAGCCTGTGAAGCCAACACCAAAAGTAAACCGGCCAGAAGCATGGGAATGATGCCGCTATGACAGGGGTAATGCAGATAGCCGTAAAGATATACGTTATAAAATACTGCAATAACGAAGAAGATTACTGTTTGCGGAAATAACTTTCCGCTTAGTGCGGTTGCAATGGAATTGTTTGCCAGCTTCATCAGTTCTTGAGAAGTGCCTTCCTTTAATTCAGTTCCTATCGTGTATACGGTTATCATGAAAATGAGTAGCATTAAAATACCCGGGAAAAGGGTATTACACAAGTAAACCGAATAGTTGAGCCACGGGTTGTTCAGTGCATGCGTGCTGATAACAATGGGTTGAAGAAAAGCCATTGCTTGCTTTTCTGTAGCTCCTTTCGCATACAGACTTGCGCGTCCGATGGCTCCTGAAGCCAGTTCTGACATCGTACGCTGGTCTTTATACAGCAATGATCCGGCTATCAGATATGAGTAGTTGATGTAAAAAGAAACTTTGGGTTGTCTGCTTGCCAAGGCTTCTTCAGTGGTTCCTTTCGGAATATAATAAAAAGAATAAATTTCGCCACGCTGCATTGCTTGACGTGCTTCACTTACACTACTGTAATGTGCCACGATTTCTGTTTGCTGAAAGGCATCCAGATTGCGGACAATGTTACGGGTGGTTGCCGTATTGTCTAAATCGACTACCCCTGCGGGCAGATTGGTGGGTAGCCCCTTGCTCATCAGTGTGGTAAAGAACACGAAGCAAAGTATAGGGGCTATGATCATGCAAAAAAGATAAATCGGTTTGGTGGCAATACGGGTGGTTTCCCGCAAGGCTATTTTAAAAAAACGTTTATGAACAGGTACAAGCATAGTGTGTGATAAGAGTTATTTCTCGATAATGGCCGACATGCCCGGTCGAAGGTTTTCTACGATTTGAATGGGACGTGCTTTTACTTCAAATGTTTTTAAGTCGAACTGACCGGTGGTTTTGGTAGCTTTCCATGCTGCATAGGTACCGAGGTCTTTCATGTAAGTAACTTTAAACTCAACATCTTTTTCGAGAGCCGGTATATATGCTTTGATTTTTTCGCCTACAGTGAAATCTTTCAGGAAGTCTTCGCGTACATTAAAGGTTACCCACATGTCGGTCAGCTGGGCTACATTCATAATAGGTGCACCGGTTCCCACCAGTTCGCCTACTTTGGGAAAGATTTCAGTGACCTCACCGTTGGCACTGGCTATCAAAAAAGTTTCGGCTATATAAGATGAAACCTCGGCTACTGCACCTTTAGCCCGTTCTACTTGTGCCGCAGCCATCGCTTTGTCTTCACGCTGCGCTCCATTTTGAGCCATGGTATACTGAGCATGGGCAGCGCGTTCGGTAGCCTTCATTGCATCATATTGTGCTTGAGCTTCATCTCGTTTTTGGGCGGTCATGACCCCAGCTTCATAGAGGCGGTTGACGCGGTTGTATGATTTCTCCGCAATATCGAGTCCTGCTTTTGCTTTTTGCCACATTTCGAATGCCGCCTGCAGCTGTTCGCTGCGTGTTCCCCGTAGGGCTTTCTCATTCATGGCTTGTGCAGCCTCTTCGGCTGCTCTTGCCTGAGAGAGTTTTGCCATTACGTCAGGCGCTTCGAGAATGGCAAGTGTATCACCGGCTTTTACTTTATCGCCTTCGGTCACGAAGAATTTCAGTATTCTTCCGGGTACTTTACTTGATACACGGTATTCGGTTGCTTCTGCTTGTCCTTGTATGATTTCCGAATCTTTTCTTAATGTGAATAGTCCGATGATGCTGACACCGGCAGTTACTCCTAAAAGGGTGAGAAACGCCAGTAAAATATTGTTTCGTTGAGTCTTTTCTGCCATAGTTTTTGTTTATTTTAAAGTTCCCATTGATTTGTTCAAATATAATTCACTCATTTTTACATCGATTTGCGCATCTATCTTGTTTGATTGTGCTGAAAGCCAAGCTGTTTGTGCCTCTAAAACATTGCTGGTAGGGATAACTCCTTCTTTAAATCCCAGCGTGGCATAGCGTAGGTTTTCATCGGCTTTATCCATGCTGTTTTGTGCCATAACCAATCTTTTGCTTGCTTCGTTTACTTTGTAAGAGCTTTGAGTAACTTGTAGCTCTATTTTTTCTTTTACGTCTTCCAGCCGGTAACGGGCTATGTTCGCTTCTGCTTTTGCAGCTTTTACTTTATATATCCCTTCTCCCCAGTGAAAAACGGGTATTTTTACTACTATACCGGCTGCCCACATTCCGCGGAATTTGTTTTCAAATCCGTTAACAAGTGAGGGGTTGGTGACCATATAGTTTATGGTAAGTCCTACTGAGGGAAGAAATTCCGACCGGACTACGTTGACCTTTTGCCGGTAAATTTGGCTGGCTAATTCGAGGCTTTTTAATTCTTCCCGGTTTACTAATGCCGTTTGAACATTACTTTCTATATAGGTATCGGGTAGGGTTAGATTCTCCATATCTTCATCTGCCAGTTTGATCTGTGTATTTAAAGGAATGCCACACAGCTGGCATAATACCATTTTAGAAAGACTTAGTCCGTTTTCTACTTGAGTCAGTGTCATTTCAGCTTCATTGACTTTTACCTTAACGCTTAGCCCGTCTGCTTTAGTGGCTACTCCTTCTGCTACCATTTGTTCCACATCCGAATCAAGTTTCCGAACCAGTTTGAGGAATCCTTCTGCTAATTTCTTCTTGTTGGTCAGTGAAATCACCTGCCAGTAAGCTTGATCTGTATTCAGTATCAAGTCTTGCATACCTGTAGCATGCTGCGATTCAGCCAGGCGTTCGGCATATTTGGTGATTTTATTGTAGGCTATTATTTTTCCACCCATAAATAGAGGTTGGGTTAAGGTAGCTGCACCCAGCGTCATATTACGTGTATCAGTTCGCAAGCCGTCTACTAATGTTTGACCGATGCCATTGAGCCCACTGGTAAGCCCGGGTATTAAAGCCATGAGGGGCTTTTCAAGGGAAGCAGCTAGTCCGGGATTGAGAGCTGCAAGTTGTTTGAACTGCTGCTGAAGTTGAGCTCCGGTAGAACTTCCTATATTTCCGATACTTTGTTTCTGATCATCACTGAGTAGAGAAATCTCCTTTTGCGTGCGCATGTACGTACCCCTGTCTCTTATACACATCTGACGCTGCCGACGATAAGGCTCGTGTAGATCT
>ERZ1026988.378-NODE-378-length-19170-cov-9.586555_pt1 | contig 19170 bp, 13 predicted proteins | sample MGYA00519291_ERZ1026988 | MGnify/ENA primary metagenome ERZ1026988 (study PRJEB26926, sample SAMN06164795) | human gut metagenome | biome: ENVO:00009003; feature: ENVO:2100002; material: ENVO:00002003 | host: Homo sapiens | place: USA | collected 2012 ... | reverse complement strand
CATCACTGGACCTGGCAAGAGCCGAAATAGACATGGCTACCATGATGGCAAGGGAAGGCATCCTCAAATCCTACCTCGATGAACAGAAGGAGAAATATGACTACATCCTGATGGACTGCTCGCCCTCACTCGGTATCGTGACAACCAATGCACTGGTGGCAGCGGACAAACTCTATATACCGCTCACGGCTGAAGCCTTGCCCTTGAAAGGCTTGACCATGCTGGACGATATAGTCCGGGAAGTGAAACGCAGAGTGAACCCGACACTGGAACTGGGCGGTGTTTTCTTCACCCGGTTCAATAACCGGAAGTTGAACAAGGAAGTGATTTCCATGGTGGAAAAGCGGTACGGAGAGAAGGTTTTCCAGACGAAAATCCGGGAGAATATTGCCATAGCCGAAATGCCGCTGTCCGGTCAGACTATCTTTGAATACGACCCGAAAAGCAATGGTGCAGCGGACTATCGGACACTGACCGATGAGATTATCAGTCGGGAGGAAAATAGGTAAACTATATTACTATATGACTAATCACAAAGGTTATTGGTAACATAGTAAGTAAATCAGCAAGTAAACAAGTAATGAAGTAAGCAATATGAGTAAGAAGAATTTATCCTTATTGATGGACGGCTTCATGGGTGAAGCCATTCCATCTGACTCTGTACAGGAACAGCCTAAGGAACAGGCTGTTGAACAAACCGCAGAACAAACTGAACAGCCAGCAGTTCAAGACGATAAGCAGGAAAGTCCGAAGGCAGCATCTGCAAAAGCATCTGCTAAGAAAGAAGATACCGAAATGGAAGCTACCAATAAAATGAAGTCCAAACTGGAAGCCAAACGCAAGGAGAATGTGGGTCGCCCCAAGAAAGGAGACCCAGCCAAAAGTGCCAAGAAGCCTCAGGAAATCCGAGCCACCTTCATCGTGGATCCGGATTTACTCCGCAAGGTGAAGTACATTTCCCTCGTGGAGGGCATTCTCTTGAAAGACGTTATTTCTGAAGCCCTGAACAATTATGTGGATAAATGGGAAACAGACAACCGGAAAATACGCCTGCCCAAGAGGAAGTAAGCACTTCTGAGAATAGGGACTATATCTGTTCAAACAGGAAAAACAACCCTGCAGTTGTGCTTTCTCAGTGAAAAATACTATCTTTGTAGGCAGAAGGCAACTGCCTACAAAAATAGGAAACGATGCGAAATACGTCTAAGATAATCAAGGGAACAACCCTTTCCGCTAAAAATGTAACAGCAACAGTTGAGCAAGGTGAAAAACCTTGGTTTGTCCATTCAAAAATGGTCGCTAATATCATGTATTCAAGAATGAAGGAACAGGGAATTACTCAAAAGGAACTGGCGGAAAAGATGAACTGTACCCAACAGTATATCTCCAAAATCCTTAAAGGACGGGAGAATCTCTCCCTGGAAGCTCTCTGTAAAATAGAGTTGGCTTTGGGCATCCGGATTTTGCAGTTTGATTCCAACAACTAACCCGTATTGTTTAATGAAATAAAGAATATCAGTATATGCCGTTACAAAGTGAAGCAGCGCTCGAAAATGGACTTATCGCTACTCTTCAGCAAATGAGCTATGAATATGTTCAGATTGATGAAGAGAAAAACTTGTATTCCAATTTCAAGAGACAGCTTGAAAAGCACAATAAAAAAAGACTGGAGGATTTCGGACGTTCTGCCTTTACAGAGGCAGAGTTTGAAAAGATTCTGATTTACCTGGAAGGAGGTACCCGTTTTGAAAAAGCCAAAAAACTGCGCGACCTGTATCCGCTTGAACTGGAAAGCGGTGAACGGGTGTGGGTGGAGTTTCTGAACCGTACCCACTGGTGCCAGAACGAGTTTCAGGTCTCCAATCAGATTACAGTGGAAGGAAGAAAAAAGTGCCGCTATGATGTAACGATACTCATCAATGGCTTGCCCTTGGTTCAAATCGAACTGAAACGCAGAGGGGTGGAACTCAAACAGGCATACAACCAGATTCAGCGTTACCACAAGACTTCTTTCCATGGTCTGTTTGACTACATCCAGCTTTTCGTCATATCCAATGGAGTGAATACCCGCTATTTTGCCAACAATCCGAACAGCGGCTATAAGTTTACCTTCAACTGGACGGATGCTGCCAATGTGCCTTTCAATGATTTGGAGAAGTTTGCAACCCTTTTCTTTGACAAGTGTACCCTGGGAAAAATTATCGGCAAGTACATCGTGCTGCATGAGGGGGATAAATGCCTGATGGTGCTTCGCCCCTACCAGTTTTATGCGGTCGAGAAGATTTTGGACCGTGTGGTCAACTCTAACGATAACGGCTATATCTGGCATACAACCGGTGCCGGCAAGACGCTGACTTCCTTCAAGGCTGCACAGCTGGTTTCTGAACTGGATGATGTGGACAAGGTGATGTTTGTGGTTGACCGCCATGACCTTGACACGCAGACGCAAGCGGAGTATGAAGCATTCGAACCGGGAGCGGTGGACAGTACGGACAATACGGACGAACTGGTGAAACGCTTGCACAGTAACTCCAAAATTATCATTACCACCATCCAGAAACTGAATGCTGCTGTCAGCAAGCAGTGGTACAGTAGCCGTATCGAGGAAATCCGTCATTCACGCATTGTCATGATCTTCGATGAATGTCATCGAAGCCATTTCGGTGACTGTCACAAGAATATCATCAAGTTCTTTGATAACACGCAGCTGTTCGGCTTTACAGGTACGCCTATCTTCGTGGAGAACAACGTGGATGGACATACCACCAAGGAAATATTCGGCAACTGTCTGCATAAGTATCTGATTAAGGATGCCATTGCTGATGAGAATGTACTTGGCTTCCTGGTGGAGTATTATCACGGCAATGAGGACGTGGATAATGCCGACAACGACCGCATGATGGAAATCGCCAAATTTATCCTTAATAATTTCAATAAGTCAACATTTGACGGAGAGTTTGATGCGCTGTTTGCTGTGCAATCAGTACCCATGCTTATCCGTTACTACAAGATATTCAAGAGCCTCCAGCCGAAGATTCGTATCGGAGCAGTCTTTACCTATGCAGCAAACAGCAGTCAGGACGATGCACTTACCGGCATGAACACCGGAAGCTATGTGAGCGAGAGTACCGGAGAAGCAGATGAATTGCAGGCTATCATGGATGACTACAACGAAATGTATGGAACCAGTTTCACTACTGAAAACTTCCGTGCCTATTATGACGACATCAACCTCCGCATGAAGAAAAAGAAAGCGGATATGAAGCCGCTTGACCTTTGTCTGGTAGTTGGTATGTTCCTCACGGGATTTGACAGCAAGAAACTTAATACGCTGTATGTGGACAAGAACATGGAGTTCCATGGGCTGCTGCAGGCTTTCAGCCGGACCAACCGCGTGCTGAATGAGAAAAAGCGGTTCGGCAAAGTGGTTTGTTTCCGGGATTTGAAGAGCAACGTGGATGCTTCCATCAGACTTTTCAGCAACAGCAACAATCTGGAAGATATTGTACGCCCTCCCTTTGAGGAGGTGAAGAAACGGTATCAGGAACTGACTGCCGATTTTCTACGACTTTACCCCAAACCAAGCACCGTTGATTTGCTGCAAAGCGAGAAGGACAAGAAAGACTTTATCCTTGCTTTCCGTGACATCATCAAGAAGCATGCTGAGATTCAGATTTACGATGAATTTGAAGAAGATGCCCCCGACCTTGGAATGACCGAACAGCAGTTTATGGATTTCCGCAGCAAATACCTCGACATCTACGAGACCTTTGCTGCAGGTGGAAAGCAGGAAAAGCCAGAGGAATATCAGATACCCAAGGAAGAGCCAAGCATGGTTTGCGAAGATGACCCTCTGGCAACACCGGACACCGGATTGGAAGACATAGACTTCTGTCTGGAACTTTTGCACAGCGACATCATCAATGTAGCCTATATCTTGGAACTCATTGCTGATCTGGATCCCTATAGCGCGGACTATTCGGAACGCCGCCAGCAAATCCTTGATACGATGATAAAAGATGCCGAACTCCGTAGTAAAGCCAAGCTGATTGACGGGTTCATCCAGAAGAACGTGGATGATGACCGGGACAGTTTCATGGCGCGTAAGAAAAAGGCAGACGGTACGAGCGATCTGGAAGAAAGGTTGAACGACTATATCACCACGGAACGCACGCACGCCATCAACCGGCTTGCAGAAGAAGAGGAACTGGATTCAGCCGTTCTCAACCATTACCTTTCGGAATATGACTATCTGCAGAAGGAAAAACCCGAAATTATTCAGGAGGCTTTAAAAGAAAAACATCTGGGGTTAATCAAAAGACGTAAGACCTTGGCAAGAATACTCGACAAGTTGCGGAGTATTATCCGCACCTTCAGTTGGGAATAATATAGTAAACAATTAGAAAAAACAGATATGAGCGAAGAATTGCAACAGAAACTCCGTGATCAGCTTTGGGAAGTAGCCAATAAGCTGCGCGGTAATATGTCAGCCAGTGACTTTATGTATTTCACCTTGGGATTCATCTTCTATAAGTACCTTTCCGAGAAAATAGAAAAGCATGCCAATGATGCGTTGGCAGAGGATGAAGTTTCTTTCAAGGAACTTTGGGCAATGGAGAAAGATGAAGATGTGGAAGAACTGCAGGAAGGTGTGAAAACGGAATGTCTGGAAAATATCGGATATTTTATTGAGCCTGACTTCCTCTTTTCTTCAGTCATTGAAAGCATCAAGAAGAAGGAGAATATCCTTCCCATGCTGGAGCGTTCCCTGAAGCGGATTGAAGACAGTACACTCGGACAGGACAGCGAAGAGGATTTTGGCGGACTATTCTCGGATATAGACTTGGCTTCACCGAAGCTGGGTAAAACAGCCGACGACAAGAATACACTGGTCAGCAATGTGCTTCTGGCCCTCGATGACATCGATTTTGGCGTGGAAGCGTCGCAAGAGATTGATATTCTCGGTGATGCTTATGAATATATGATTAGCCAGTTTGCTGCCGGTGCGGGAAAGAAAGCCGGTGAGTTCTACACACCCCAGGAAGTCAGCCGCATTTTGGCTGAGATTGTCACCATTGGCCATACCCGTCTGCGTAATGTGTATGACCCAACTTGTGGCAGTGGTTCATTGTTGCTTCGTGCGGCAAGCATCGGCAAAGCCAATGAGATTTTCGGTCAGGAGAAAAATCCCACAACCTACAACCTGGCTCGTATGAACATGCTTTTGCACGGTATCAAATTCAGCAACTTCCGTATCGAAAACGGAGATACGCTGGAAGCGGATGCTTTTGGTGACACGCAGTTTGACGCTGTAGTGGCAAATCCTCCTTTCTCTGCAGAATGGAGTGCTGCCGACAAGTTCAACAACGACGACCGTTTCAGTAAAGCCGGACGACTTGCTCCACGCAAAACGGCCGACTATGCTTTCATTCTCCACATGATTTACCACCTGAACGAAGGGGGAACAATGGCTTGTGTGGCTCCTCACGGAGTGCTCTTCCGTGGAAATGCTGAAGGAGTAATCCGCCGCTTCCTCATTGAAAAGAAAAACTATGTGGATGCCATCATCGGTCTGCCTGCCAACATATTCTATGGCACCAGTATTCCTACCTGCATCCTGGTATTCAAGAAGTGCCGCAAGGAAAATGACAACATTCTGTTCATTGATGCCAGCAAAGAGTTTGAGAAGGTAAAGACGCAAAACAAGCTCAGAGAGCAGCACATCCGGAAGATTGTGGACACGTACCGTGAACGTAAGGAAATAGAGAAATACAGCCACTTGGCTTCTCTCGAAGAGGTTGCGGAAAATGACTACAATCTCAATATTCCCCGATACGTAGATACGTTTGAGGAGGAAGAACCGATTGACATCCACGCTGTCATGAAGGAAATCAAGGAATTGGAAGCCAAACGTGCAGACCTCGACAAAGAGATTGAGGGCTATCTGAAAGAATTAGGACTGGTAGAATAAGCAAGAAAGAGACTGACAATGAAAGGTTACGCAAAACCGTTACATGAATTTATAGAAGGTCATAAAATTCAATTTGTAATACCTGTCTACCAACGCAATTACGATTGGTTGATAGACAACTGTGACCAGTTATTTAGCGACTTGGTAAAACTAAGCCGTTCCAACAGAAATTCGCATTTCTTTGGATCTATTGTAACGTCATCAGCTGATAGTGGTTACAATAGATTGGTGATTGATGGTCAGCAGCGCTTGACAACTATTTCACTTCTTTTATTGGCTGGAATAAAGGCGGTGAAATCAGGTACTATAGAGATTAGCGAAGAATCAAAAATAGAAGAAGCATACGAGGTATTCCTAAAAGCAAAGTTCTGTAATTCTGAGCGCAAAATTAAGTTGGTTCCCATAGAAAATGACCGTATTGCATACGATAAAATCTTCAATAATGAAGAGATCTTTGACGAAGAATCCAAAGTAACTCGCAATTACCGCCATTTCTATGATTTATTGACAAAAAAGCCACAGGCTCTTTCGTTTGACCAACTGCTTGACGCTATTGAACGATTGCAAATAATATCCATAGAATTGGATTGTGAGGATGATGCACAGCTTATATTCGAGAGTCTAAACTCAACCGGATTGGCTCTTACTGAAGCTGACAAAATACGCAATTACCTCTTAATGTCCTTGACACCAGAGGATCAACAGCTGTGCTTCAAGAACTACTGGCAAAAAATAGAACAAGCAACAGAAAACCAACCGACCAGGTTTTTGCGTGACTATCTTACTATTCAGCAACAGTTACAGCGTCCGGTCCGTCAGTCAAACATCTACCTTGAGTGGAAAAGATATATGGATGGGCATAACCGCAAAGAAGAATTGGTTAAAATGCTTGATTATGCGCACTACTACCAGCAAGTGACAGAAGCAAAACTATCTACACCAAAACTTTCGGAAAAGATGCGGCATATCTGCAATATAGAAACAGATGTGACCAATGTGTTCTTCATTCAATTCTTGAATTACGCTTCACTAAATAGTCTTCCTGAAGATGAAATATTCAAAGTTATTGATTTGATTGAGAATTATTTGGCAAGGCGTATTGTGTGTAACATGCCGGGAAATGCCCTTACACAGGTTTTCTGTGCACTACACAAAGATGTTCTCAAAAGCATAGAGATGTATAGTTCTGCCAACGTGGAAATTGACAATTCTTATGCCGATATATTGGCTTATCATATCATGCGACGTGATGGCAACTACCAATTGCCAAGAGACATGCAGTTTGTAGAAGCAATCAAGACTCGTGATGCCTATCATATGCTAAAACCATTCCAGATTTTCCTCTTTGAACGGTTGGAGAACTCGGTACATGGCGAATACAACGATGTGGCAGCAGACATGAAAAAGAAAGATGCCACCATTGAACATATTATGCCTCAAACCCTCAATGGAGACTGGAAAGCCATGTTGGGAGATAACTTTGAAGAGATACAAGAAAAATATCTTCATACCTTTGCCAACCTGACTCTGACAGGTATCAACAGCGAGTTAAGCAACAAAGCTTTTGAGATAAAACGTGATGGCAAGACTATAGGAAAGGAGGTTTATCCAGGATATAAGAATTCCAAGTATCGCTTGACGAAAGGTGTTACCTTGTGTGAAAAATGGACAGAAACCGAACTGCAAGATCGATGCAAAGAAATAGTGGAAACATTTTTGCGGCTCTACCCATTACCACAAACGACATTCAAGCCACTGCCGCAACCGGTAGACGAAGTTTCTTTAGATAAGGAAAGCTTCATTCCAACAAATAGAAATCTGAAAGGGTTTCGGTTGTTTGGCAATGAATATACGGAAATAACTTGGAAAGGGATGCTTTTGCGAGTTGTTAAACTGGTAATGGATCGATATATGGACATCGTAGATACACTTTATGATGCCGAAGGATTCTTTTGGTCTGCCAAGCAAGCAGATACAAGATATTGTACGCTAATTGCTCCACAAAAATATCTATGGACTTCAATGGATAACAGAAGTAAACTTCGTTGCCTGCGTTTTCTGTTTGAAAAATGTGACATCGCCGAGTCTGAACTAGTGATGTTGCTTGAACCGATAAAAGAATAAAGTATTTATGGAATACATAGATTTCAAGAAATTGGTAGATGCTCTGACTTCCAAGCCTAAAGAAACAGAGTGGTTGGAATTCAAGCACAATTTTCATTCTAAGGAAGAGATTGGTGAAAGAATCTCCGCCTTGTCAAATAGTGCCTATTTATGCAGTATGCCTTTTGGTTATATAGTGTTTGGTGTTAATGATGAAAATCATGATGTGGTAGGTACAGATTTATATGGAAAGCAGAAGATGGTTGGCAATGAAGAACTTGAATCTTGGTTATCAACGAGATTGAATCCCCGGATTGATTTCGAAATTATAGATGATTTCGATTACGAGGACAAAGGGCATATCTGTATCTTCAAAATACCAGCCACTACCAATCGTCCGGTTAGTTTTTTGCATGAATCATATATAAGAGTTGGCACAATAACACGTAAGTTAAAGGATTTCCCTGCAAAAGAAGCGAAGATTTGGAAAGGCAGTCAGAAACCTTTGGAAAAAATTATCTTGAAAAAAGGGTTGACTGGACAAGATGTTTTCTCATTTCTTAGTGCAGAAGCCTATTTCGACATGATGCACCTGCCGCTTCCACAAGACACAAATGGTATCTTGGACCGTTTCCTGTCTGAAAAACTAATCGTAACAGATGAGGTTGGTTACGGCATCACTGAACTTGGGGCTATACTGTTTGCCAAGCATCTTTCTGATTTCGATGGTTTGAAACGTAAGATGGTGAGGGTTATTGTCTATAAAGGTAAAAGTAAGATTGAAACTATTCGTGAACATAATTTCGATAAAGGCTATGCCATAGGCTTTGAAGAAATGGTTGCATGGATAAATAGCCAGCTTCCTGCCAATGAAGAAATCGGTTTGGCTCTAAGAAAGGACGCTCGCATGTACCCGGAAATAGCCATTCGTGAGTTGACCGCAAATATGATCATCCATCAAGACTTTTCGGAACAGGGTTTTCCGATGATAGAAATCTATTCTGATCGTATAGAATTCTCCAATCCAGGACAGCCACTTATCAGCGTGGAGCGTTTCATCGACGAATATCAGTCAAGGAACGATTCACTCGCTGACATTATGCGCAGAATGGGTATTTGTGAAGAGAAAGGCAGCGGCATGGATAAGACCATATTTTATGTGGAACTATACCAGCTGCCTCCGGTTCGCTTCCAACTGCAAGAGACTCGAACCACTGCGACTGTATTTTCCTATCGCAAATTTGCCGACTTGGATAAATCCGAGAGAGTAAGTGCCTGTTACCAGCATGCTTGTCTTAAATATGTGTCGAATGAGAAAATGAGTAATCAGTCCCTTCGTGCTCGTTTGGGTATTGAGGATAAGAATTATCCTATGGCTTCAAGAATAATTAGAGATACCTTAAAAGCCAAGTGGATAAAAGAAGAAAACTCCGAAGGAAGCAACAGACATAATTATATTCCATATTGGGCATAGATCATGTAACTGGCATGTAACTGAAAGGCTCAAATAACTATCAAAAATGGCTCAATGCCCCTTATAATAGGGTATAAAGCATATAACTACTATGTAACTGGCATGTAACTGAGCCATGATTGGCAAACGTAAATTAAGGATTAAAAATGACAATGACAACAAATAAGAATCATAATAGCCCCAATGTCCCAAATCTCAGATTTCCGGAGTTTAAGGGGGAATGGGAAATGATAAAAGTTTCAGATCTTTTAGATTTCTACTCAACCAACTCCCTGTCATGGGAGCAATTAGACTATAATAATGGAAAAATCAAAAATTTGCATTATGGTTTAATTCATAAAGGATTGCCTACCATGGTAGATGTTGCTTACGATTCTCTCCCTTACATCAAAGAGGAGTTTATGCTCAAATCATTTACTCTACTCAAGGAAGGAGATGTGGCATTTGCTGATGCGTCTGAAGATACAAATGATGTAGCTAAAGCCATAGAAGTTGTTAATTGTAACAACCAACAAATTGTTTCTGGCTTACACACAATACATGGACGTGATAATTCTAATCGGACTGTTATTGGATATAAAGGTTATGCTTTTGCTTCTGATTCATTCCACAAGCAGATTAGAAGGATAGCTCAAGGCACAAAAGTATTTTCTATCAGTGTTCGTAATTTTGATGAAGTATACATAGGAATTCCTTCAAAAGAAGAACAAACAAAAATATCAAAACTGTTAACAGCAATAGATAAGCGCATCGCTACTCAAAACAAAATCATTGAGGACTTGAAGAAACTAAAGTCTGCGATTATTGATTATGCGATAGATTCTCTTGATGCTAATTTTATGAAGTTTGGCTATTTATATGAAACTGCAGGAGAGGGTGGAACACCTACAACTTCAAATGCTAGTTTCTACGATAACGGCAAAATTCCATTTATCAAGATTGATGACTTGAAGAAAAAGTATTTGGTTGAGAATAACGATTTTATTACAGAACTTGGATTACAAAAATCATCAGCTTGGCTCGTGCCTACACAGTCCATCCTATTTTCAAATGGTGCTACCATTGGAGAAATAGCAATAACAACATACCCTGTTTGTACAAAACAAGGAATATTGGGCATTGTACCAAAGTCAAACATTGATGTGGAGTTCTTGTATTATTTCATGTCGTCATCTTATTTCAAAAAGGCTATTAGTCGCATTGTGACAGAGGGGACGATGAAAACTGCTTACCTGAAAGATATAAACAATATACGTTGCCCGATACCAACAAAAGAGAAGCAACAGGAGATAGCCAAAATTCCATCTGCTATAAATTCCAAAATTGATTTTGAACAAAGTATATTGAGATTATTTTATGCACAGAAACAATACTTATTGCGTCAGATGTTTATATAAACATTTGGCGAAGTAAATATTGTTTTTCTTTCAGATACATTTTATAAGTTCGCTTATGTACCGATAGACAACTATCCAATGTTTGGAACATCTTAGATAGTTGTCTTTGCGCTTCTATATTTGGCATACTTATTTTTATCGAAGCCATTGTGTTGTTCATCAATTTAGGGTTCGCCAAATTAGAAGAAACATATTTTTGAGTTGCCTGCTGGAGAACAAGCGAAACAAAATAACAATCAAAATTAGGTTGTATCTTTAATGTACCACAAACATTGGTACAATTGAACTTTCCTTTTCTATAAAAGACAGTTCCTGCATTTGCACCATCAGTAGTCCAAGTGATGTACTCGCCATCAAACATATATCCATCCAAATAGCCCATAACTCCATCATTGGAAGTTTGAGAAGAATAAACAGGATATAGAGGATGTTTTTGTCTTTCAATTTCTACTGAACTAATGACACGGCCTCTTCCTATTTCTGCAATGTTTTGGATTTTATAAGTCGTCCACTTGTCGTTGCATAATAGCTTCTTACTAATCGCAGACCTATAAGCCGGACAATCCTTAATTAGGGGACTAAACAATACGCTGCAATATGATACTGGAGGAAAATCTGTTTGTCTCGGAGATATTTTGTTGGAACGATCGGAACGCTCACGAACTAATAATCAACATGAGGTACTGAGTTCCACAGTTAAGGGTATATTCTCTCAGCGAGAGTATTTTTCAAAGGACATCGCAAGTGAAAACAATGCGGGTTATAAAATCATTCGGCTTCATGATGTTGTTTTAAGTCCTCAAAATTTATGGATGGGGAATATCAATTACAATGAAATATTTGAAATTGGGATAGTTTCTCCTTCTTACAAAGTATTTTCAATAGCAGATGGTTACGACAATCAGTTTGTGGCTGCAATGTTAAAGACTCACCGTGCCTTATACAGCTATATGATGGTATCAGAGCAAGGTGCAAGTATCGTTAGACGCAATTTAAATATGGAGGCTTTCTCGCAACTTGTATTCAAAATACCTTCTCTTGATAAACAAAGAGAAATAGGCTGTGCAATATCATTATTGAAGTCCCAATTAAAAACAGCGAATAAGCTTATTAAAGCTTATACATCACAAAAGCAGTATCTGCTCCGTCAAATGTTTATATAAACATCTGGCGGAGTAAGTATTGCTTCTGCAAACTAAGATTGGTTAAAATACTCAGTTCTACTGATAATTTGTTATCTATTGCTGACAATACCCCCACATATTTAAGTTGTTCTGTATATGATGGACAAAATATTTTGGCTTTACCATAATCCTTGAAGTATATGTGAGGTATAGCCATCCCTGTTTTGTAAGGTTCAAAGTTGAATACTTTTAGCATATAGTATAGGTATTGAAGCAAATACCCGTCTTTAGCTTGTAAAGTGTTCAATGTCCCTGTTGCAGAACACTTGCCAGTAACATAATAGACTGTTCCTACACCTGAACCATCCTTGATAATATGGACAGCTTCATCTTCTGTACTATAACCATCGAGATAGCCAATGATACCATTTGCACCATATACAGGATAGGTTCCACTCTCACAGACATCACTTTCTTGCAGAGTGGATGAACTACATTTTAAGCATTCTGCTAAGAGAACATTGGGCTTGTTGTTGCGAGCTATCTTCTGTGCAATTCCCCTAATTAAGGACTCATATCTCTCAATGATTTTGTTTTGGGTGGTAATACGCTCATCAAGAAGCGACAGTAAATGACTTATCTTTTGCTGTTCTTCTTTTTGTGGATAACTCATTTTCAAGTTGCGCAAATCATCATTGTAAATTCTGATTATTGTTGTAGAATTTAATTTTCGCCAATCTACTTTACTCAAAAGATGAAATAAGAATCCATTGCTTATGTTTTGTGTAGGATTATCAATCCACACAATATTTGAATCTTGGAAATACGCATCTTCCCCATCATAGACGACACATTTCCCTACTGTTCCTGCACAAGTTATCATAACCTCTCCTTTGTGAGGATAGCTATACTTCACCTTATAGTCGTCAAATAATTCTTTCGATATATAGGCATCTGGAGTACTACCAATTGTTCCAATCTTATAAAAAGGAACGCCATCCTCTGTGTTTGTTTGAGAAGCTAAAATACGCTTGCACATTAATACATTACACAAATCCCCCAACTTGCACTTCTTCCACTCCTCCGTAAACTCCGGAAATCTCAAAGCCGGAACATTACGGAAAGCATTTCCATAATCTGTTGAATTTGGGACATTAAGGACTTTCTTTTCTTTATTATTTGCCATAGTCATTACTTTTTAATATTGAAGTTTAATCTGATTAGCACGAACCGGTCGCAGTTTGCTACCTGTTACTTATCTTTCTTTTCTTCATCGTATGCCTGAATCTCATCTTGTATAATCTGTTTCAGGTCATCTTGTGGGATAATCAACCGATAGTCGGCTACTCCGATAGGTTTATCCAACCCATCAAGTGACAACTCCACATCTACATGATTCTTCTCGGCGCAAAGAATAATACCGATAGAAGGATTTTCGCCCTCGCTACGTTCTGTTCTGTCAAGAATGGAAAGGTAATAGTTCATTTTCCCTGCATACTCCGGCTTGTATCTGCCAGCTTTTAGTTCAATGGCAATAAGACTTCTAAGCCCTCGGTGAAAAAAGAGCAAATCTACAATGCCATTCCGATCCTTATATTCTATTGGATATTGATTTCCGATATAGGTAAACCCTTTTCCTAATTCAAGCAGAAACAGCTTAATCTTTTCCACAAGTCGATGTTCCAAGTCTAACTCAAGTACAGGTTCCGTTACACCCAGGAAACCAAGGTTATATGTGCTTTTGATAACTTCATTGGCATATGAAGCAACAGGCACAGGGAGAGTTGTGGCAAAATTGTTATCTTTTTCAACAGACAAACATGATTGCTCGTACATACGAAGACTTATGGCATTGACTAAGAGGTCACGGTTCCAACCTTTTGTTATGGTTTCAACGGCATAATAAAGTATGGCATCATCGTTGTCCTTAGTATATTTGTTAGACATCAGTTCGGCAGTATGTCCCCACGGCAAAACTGCAACAGCCTGTTGCAGTTTTAACGCAGAATCACAAAACCTGCAATAAAACTTCTTCATCAGCCAAAGGCTACGAGGTGACAGACCCATTTTGGGATAACGTTGCTTTAAGTCGGTAGACAATCGTTTTACTACACCGGCTCCATGCTTGGAATCCAACTTCTTTTCCTGTAGCAACCTGCCTATTTCCCAATGCGCATTACTCACATTGTCTGCAATGCTACGGGCTATGGAAAATCTTGCTTTTTCCAAAACTGCAACAGCGCGTTGCAGTAATTCGTTATAATCAACTGGATTGACTACCTCAGTCTCTTTGCCGTTTGCCATAATGTTCAATTTATACAATACCCAATTCTTTCAGATACACTTCAATCTCTTTGTCGAGTTCGGCACGCTTGGCTTCCAACTCTTTGATTTCAGCCATTACAGCCTTGATGTCGATCGGTTCTTCCTCTTCAAAGGTATCAACGTAACGGGGAATATTCAGATTGTAATCATTCTCGGCTATTTCATGAAGAGAGGCAAGATGACTGTACTTTTCTATTTCCTTGCGGTCACGATAAGTTTCAACAATCTTCCGGATATGCTGTTCACGAAGTTTGTTCTGAGTCTTTACCTTTTCAAACTCCTTGCTTGCATCAATAAACAGAATATTGTCATCCTCTTTGCGGCATTTCTTGAAAACAAGAATACAAGTCGGAATGCTTGTACCATAGAAGATATTGGCAGGCAAACCGATAATGGCATCCACATAGTTTTTCTTTTCTATGAGAAAACGCCGGATGACACCTTCGGCATTACCACGAAACAACACACCATGAGGAGCTACACAGGCCATTGTACCACCCTCATTCAAGTGGTAAATCATGTGCAAGATAAAGGCATAATCGGCAGTCTTGCGTGGAGCAAGCCGCCCTGCCTTGCTGAAACGGTCATCGGCGTTGAATTTGTCAGCAGCACTCCATTCAGCCGAGAACGGAGGATTTGCAACCACTGCATCAAACTGGGTATCACCAAACGCATCCCATTCAAGTGTATCACCATTTTCAATCTTGAAGTTGCTGAATCTGATGCCATGAAGCAACATATTCATTCGGGCAAGGTTATAGGTTGTAGGATTCTTTTCCTGTCCGTAAATATCAACTGCCTTTCCGATATTGGCAGCACGAAGAAGCAACGAACCGCTACCGCAAGTAGGGTCATAGACATTACGCAGACGTTGATGTCCGATGGAAACAATCTCAGCCAAGATACGGCTGACTTCCTGCGGGGTATAGAACTCTCCGGCCTTTTTCCCCGCTCCGGCAGCAAATTGGGAAATCATATATTCATAGGCATCACCCAAAATATCAATCTCCTGCGACGCCTCTATTCCGAAATCTATATCATCCAAAGCAAGAAGCACATTGCTGACCAATGTATTCTTGTCGTCAGCAGTCTTACCCAACTTAGGAGAAGCCAAATCAATATCAGAAAACAATCCGCCAAAATCCTCTTCGCTATCTTGTCCCAGCGTACTGTCTTCAATGCGTTTCAGTGAGCGTTCAAGCATAGGCAAAATATTTTCTTTTCGCTTGATAGCTTCAATTACTGACGAAAACAAAAATTTGGGCTCAATGAAATAACCGATATTTTCCAGACATTGGTTCTTGACCTCCTCCTGTAATTCCATTGCATCTGCATCATCCATATCCCATAACTCCTTAAAGGTTATTTCATCATCTGCCAAGGCATTATTGGCATACTTCTCTATTTTCTCTGACAAGTATTTATAGAAAATGAAACCTAAGGTAAAATACATAAAGTCGCTTGCCGACATATTGCCACGCAAACGGTTTGCGACCTCCCAAAGTTGGTCACGGAGTTTCTGCTGTAATTCTTCGCTCATATTATTTTAGTATTTCTTTTACTGCTTGTTTGATTTTTACATACATATCACAAAGCTATGCACATCCATTATCCCAATAATCTTTATCATTCATATCCCTCCATAGGATGAAGCATAAGGCAACGACTCATCTTTTTATTATTCCCAATTAAACGTTTTTATAATACCACGCAACCTTTCCATTATTCTTGTTAAAGCCTTCCGGGTCTTGATAAGGCCGAGATGTTTCTCCTTCAATGCCTTTTGTATAATTTCCGGCTGCTCTTTTTGCAAATAGTCATACTCCTTCATGTAATGATTAAGTACCTCTGCTGAAATCTGTTCTTCATCAGCCAAATCATTCACAGCCTTACTGCGTTCCGAAATAATATATTGGTTCAAGCGTTCTTCCAATTCGTTTGTTCCGTCAGCCTTATTGCGACCGTTCATGAAATTCTCCTTGTCTTCATCCACATTCTTTTGGATGAAGCCGTCTATGAGCTTGGCTTTGCCACGCATCCCGGCATCCTTAATCATTGTGTCGATGATATATCGCCTCTTTTCCGGATAATCATCGCTATACGGGTCAAGTTTTTCAATAAGTCCCAGAATATACGCCACATTGATAATGTCACTGTGCAAGAGTTCAAGACAGAAATCAATGTCTTCCAGTTTTTGACTGTTTCCGTATGGGACAGGGTCGTCTGCAGCAACAGATGGGGTTGCAGGCGGCTCTATAAGCCCGACAGTGATATCAAGGTATTTACTCTTGTAATCGTTAAATTGCTGTTCGGTCATTCCGAGGTCATCAGCATCCTCGCTGTAATCTTCGTATATGCGGATCTCTGCATGTTTGCGGATTATGTCACGGAAGGCAAGTACAAAATCCTTTTTGTCATTTTCGCTTTGCAGAGAGTCTATATAGCTTGGCGTTGGATATTTTTGCAAAAATCCGGTAGTCAGACTTTGGTATTCTTTCTTTATATCCTCAAACGGAGGACGTATTATATCTTCCGGATTATCAGAGTTGCTGAACAATTTTATGGCCGTGTCAACCTTGTTTTTCAAATCACGGAAGCATACGATTTTACCGAATCGTTTCTTTTCATTCAAGACTCGGTTGGTTCTGCTGAATGCTTGCAATAAACCATGGTATTCCATGTTCTTGTCCACATAAAGCGTATTCAACTTTTTGCTGTCGAAACCTGTAAGAAACATTCCCACGACAAGGCATAGGTCAAGCGGTTTCATGTCCGCTTTCTTCTTTTTCATGCGCAGGTTGATGTCGTCATAGTATGCGCGGAAATTTTCTGTGGTAAAGGCTGTACCGAACATCTCATTATAATCATCCATGATGGTTTGCAGTTCATCTGCTTCGCCAACATGGCTGCTTGCATACTTCCCTGTACCCATACCGGTCTGCTCATCATCCTGACTGTTGTTTGCGCCATAGGTAAACACAGCACCAATACGGATTTTAGGATTTAATGATTTGAAAATCTTGTAATAGCGGATAAGCATCGGTACAGACTGCACGGCAAACAATGCGTCAAACTCTCCGTCAAATGTGGACTTATGGAAGTTATTAAGGATAAATCTTGCAATCTCTTCCATACGAGCCTGACTGTCGTTATCAACAATTTCGTTACCGTGATAATACTCCACGAGGAAGCCAAGCACATTTTCATCGGCAATGGCGTCTTTAATAAGATATTTATGAAGACAGCTTCCGAATATTTCCTTCGTGGTATGTCCATCCACCGCATTCTCGGTAAAGATAGGTGTTCCCGTAAAACCAAAAATCTGGGCATTATCAAAGAACTTCATAATCTTTTTATGGCTATCCCCGAAATGACTGCGGTGACACTCGTCGAATATCATGACGATGCGTGAATGGCGGACAGTTTCAATTTTATTGCTATACCAAGCCTTGCTAACTGCTGCATTAAGCTTTTGAATGGTGGTTATGATAATTTTGGAATTGCTTTGAAGTCGCTTTACGAGTTCATCCGTATTGTCAGTACCGTCTACCGCACCCGGCTCGAAAGCTTCATATTCCGACTGGGTCTGCGTATCGAGGTCATGGCGGTCAACCACAAACATCACCTTATCCACATCATCCAGTTCAGAAACAAGCTGGGCTGCCTTGAATGAGGTTAGGGTCTTGCCCGCACCTGTTGTATGCCAGATATAACCATTCTCATTCGAGTTTTGTACCCGATCCAGAATCTTCTCTACTGCATAGAACTGGTAAGGGCGAAGTGCCATCAGGCTCTTGTCGCCCTCATGCAGCACAATATATTTTCCTATGATTTTGCCAAGTGTACATTTCTCTAAGAAAAATGCGGCAAATTTATCCAATTCATTGAAGGGATGATTGGCAGCATCTGTCCAGTTGAATGTGAACTTATATCCACTATTAGGATTATTGGCGAAATAGCGAGTGTTCACACCATTGGAGATAACAAATAGTTGGATATAATCAAATAGTCCGTGAAACGAAGTTTTGTGATAACGCTGTATTTGGTTGTATGCCTGTTTTAGTTCCACGCCACGGCGTTTCAACTCAATCTGCACAAGCGGCAATCCATTGATTAGAATCGTTACATCATAACGGCATTTTTTACGTCCTTCTACCGTAATCTGGTTGGAAACCTGAAATTCATTCTGGCACCACTGTTGCCTGTTTAGAAATTCTACCCATATGCGCTGTCCGTCAGCCGTATCAAGCGGATATAAGTCTCGGAGTTTTTTCGCCTTCTCAAAGCGAGTACCCCCTTCAAGATAGATGAGAATTTTTTCAAACTCCTCTGTCGTAAACCGGCTGCGTCCATGCTCCTCTAGTCGTTTGCGGTTATGGACCTCCAACTGCCGTTTGAAATTGGCATACATATTGTCTTCTTCTACAATTTGAACATATTCATAGTCCATTTGCTGAAGAGTAGCTATCAGTCCGGCCTCCAATGCTGCTTCACTTTGTGTTGACATATCCTTAGTTTTATATCTTTATAGGCTACAAAGTTAACACAAATATTCCACATGGTACTATAGGGGGGTAATTTATTGTGTCTTAGAGGTAGCCAGATAGTCAGAGATAGTCATGGACAAGAATTTAAAACTGAAATTGCGAAGAAAAAGCGCAAAAAACGAAGAAAAAACTTTGAATAGAAGAATTAAAACTCTATTTTTGTTGAAAAGAAGCAAAAATATGATATTAAATTTAGAAATTAAGAATTACCGTTCATTTAAGGATGTAT
>ERZ1026988.374-NODE-374-length-19331-cov-16.514422_pt1 | contig 19331 bp, 17 predicted proteins | sample MGYA00519291_ERZ1026988 | MGnify/ENA primary metagenome ERZ1026988 (study PRJEB26926, sample SAMN06164795) | human gut metagenome | biome: ENVO:00009003; feature: ENVO:2100002; material: ENVO:00002003 | host: Homo sapiens | place: USA | collected 2012 ... | reverse complement strand
AGGACAGTTTTGGCCCGTATGTCCGGCTGATGAGCGTCACTCTGAACTGAGTCAGGAGAAATGATGAGCCGAATTTTCGCTGCCACCGGACCATTCTTAACTGATTTCTGTGAGGACTTTATCGTGTCAGACACACTGCCCGGGACAACGCATCCCGACAACAACAACCGCCCCTGGTGGGGGCTACCCTGCACCGTGATGCCCTGTTTCGGGGCACGTCTGGTGCAGGAGGGTAACCGGTTGCATTACCTTGCCGACCGTGCCGGTATCAGAGGCCGGTTCAGAGATGCGGATGCGTACCACCCGGACCAGGCCTTTCCGCTGCTGATGAAACAACTGGAATTAATGCTCACCAGCGGTGAACTGAATCCCCGACATCAGCATACCGTCACGCTGTATGCAAAAGGGCTGACCTATCGGGTGGCGCAGGGGAACCTCCCCCCTACGCTCCCACAGAACCGTACGTGACACTCTCGCGTCATACGGCTCCTGTTGTCGAACCACTCAACTCTTGTATGCCATACACCAGTGTACAAACAGACCCGGACGTTTCCGGCGTATATGTTTTAACAGCAGGAATGCACGCTTTCTGCTACCTCTGAGCCGTTTGTACTTATCGGCGAGCCACTTTGCAAAATGCAGATCCACATGCGCCAATACTGGATACAGGGCAGAACGGTAGAAACATTCATAATACGTTATCCATCCCCGAAGAATGGGATTTATACGGCGCGCAACTTCTTCAGCTGTAAGCGTGGTTCGTTGCTTCCATTTCCATCCTCGTATTGTCTGACGGATCATTTTGGATGCTTTACCGCTTATTGCAGGCATAAAGCTAAGAAATTTTACTCCATCTTTTGCCCTGGCTTTTCTGGGGCGAAAGGTATATCCCAGGAAGTCAAAACTAATATCAGGATAATTTTCTCTGCGTTTACCATCCTTGCAATAAACGATCTTCGTTTTGCTCTGACTTAATTCCAGCTTGCATTCCGCAAGTCGATGCTCCAGTTTGTTTCGCAGCACTATTGCCTGAGCCTGGCTATTGCAGTGAATCACTATATCATCAGCATACCTTTCAAAAGGACGATCTGGATACTGACGGGTCATCCACAGATCGAAAGCATAATGAAGGAATAGGTTAGCCAACAGAGGGCTGATAACGCCTCCCTGTGGGGTGCCCCTGTCCCTTGCATGTAGTGTCCCATCCGGCATTTGCACCGGAGCAGTCAACCACCGTCTGATGTAAAGTTCAGTCCACTTGCACCGGGTATGTTTACAAACCGCCTTCATCAAAAGGTCATGATCAATGTTATCGAAGAACCCCTTGATATCCACGTCCAGCACCCAGTTTGATCGCCAGCATCTATGCCGTGCAGCTCTGAGAGCATCATGTGCGGATTTATGCGGTCGGTAGCCATAGGAGTCGTTATGAAAATGCGGCTCCAGTATTGGCTCCAGCACATCCTTGACCACCATCTGAGCAATCCGGTCTGCAACCGTTGGAATCCCCAACGGTCGCGTCCCTCCTGTTGCTTTTGGTATCTCAACGCGCCTTACCGGTGGCGGCATATAACTCCCCGAAGCCATTCGATTCCAGAGTTTGTAGAGATTTCCCGACAGGTTCCCTTCAAACGTCTCTATCGTTTGACCGTCAACACCCGGCGAGCCACGATTGGCTCTAATTCGTTGATATGCTTTCCAGACCGCGATCTTGGAAATCATAAATGGTTTTGGATGATGATTCATGGACTCTTCCCGCTGTTTTGGTTGGCTCATAAATCCTCCCCGACAACTGGTTCCCTTCGCTCAGCACCCATTACAGATACTTCAACACTACTACGGAACCATCTGCCCCTGTGCCCCGCATTGGTACTCAGGCGCTCACAGTTCTTCTGCTTCACACCGCTCCCTTGACATCGGGACGACAGGTTCCCACGTTCCATACAAAAGCCTGTGCTACGTTCATGCTGTCTATATGCCGGATGCCACCCAGCCAGTAGCCAGATTTCCGCTGGATTTATCACGCGCTCCTCACATAGCGCGCTTTCGACATCATCTAAGTCGTTTCGACATGTCATCAACAGTTCACTCACGTTCATCTCCGTAACACATACCTGACACATATTTGCGCCTTTTCCCTGACGCTCATCACCACCACTCTTAATGGCAGCAACTCAGGGTGGTTTGGAGGCTGCATCTGGATACCGCCTCCGAGGGACCTTCCCTCATCTTTTGTACAGCATTGCATCCATAATCAGAGCTACTGGACGCATTCGTGGCACACGCGAAGCCGACACCCTCGGCTCCTGTGGTTACGTTTATCTGGCTGTTTATCCGACGTCCGAAACGAAAACGTAAACCACCAAGATAACTCTCTGCTCCGGCCAGGTGCTTTCATCACGCCACTTTCCCATTTTTCATCTCTGCATATCAGGAAAATCTTCAGTATGAACACATTACCTGTATTACCCGGGCAGGCGGCCAGTTCTCGCCCGTCTCCTGTTGAAATCTGGCAGATACTGCTGTCACGGTTGCTGGGCCAGCATTACGGCCTTACGCTGGATGACACACCGTTCGCTGATGAACGTGTGATTGAGCAGCATATTAAGGCAGGTATTTCACTGTGCGATGCAGTGAACTTTCTCGTTGAAAAATACACACTGGTGCGTACCGACCAGCCGGGATTCAGCGCCTGTACCCACTCTCAGTTAATAAACAGCATCGATATCCTCCGGGCTCGCCGGGCAACCGGCCTGATGACCCGCGACAATTACAGAACGGTAAATAACATTACCCTGGGTAAGCACCCGGAGGTGAAACGATGAAACTGGCCCTGACGCTGGAAGCCCACAGCGTTAACGTACAGTCACTGAACATGGGGCGAATCGTCGTTGACGTCGATGGTCTTGAGTTCGCTGTACTGATTAACAAAGTCGCTGAAAACGGTTATTCACTCCGCGTGGTGGATGAACGTGACACTACCGAAACACCGGCGACTTCTGCCAGCCCTCATCAGTTGCCGGAAGACAATACAGTGATACAGAGCGTGATGCCATTAACCACTGAAACAGCGCTGGATATCCTCATTGCGTGGCTGCAGGACAATATCGACTGCGGGTCCGGAATTATTTTCGACAACGATGAGGATAAAACGGATTCGGCAGCACTGCTGCCCTGTATTGAACAGGCCAGGGAGGATATCCGTACCCTGCACCAACTGCAACTTCTGCACCAGAACCGGTGAATCTCACTCACCAGACTTCATTCTCCTGACGCCAGCCTGAACAGAGCTGGCGTTTTCGTTTATAAACAGAAAGGAAACCTCATAATGTCAGATATCACAATCTCCCGTCCGGAAGTGGTCAACGGGCATACGGACGTTATCTGCTCAACCAGCATTCGCCACATTCTGGCTGTACGAAAGAGTACACTGTTGCAAATCGACACACTTATCCGACAACTGGCTGAAATCTCGGTGCTGACGGAAAGCATCGGAGGTAAAACTGCCCCGGACTGGGCCATGAAACAGGATTTTCGCTGCGGTTCCTGGCTGATGGAGACACCAGAAGCAGCAATGAAAGCCATTACCCGGAATCTTGATCGCGAAATCTGGCGTGACCTGATGCAACGTTCCGGGATGCTGTCATTAATGGATACGCAGGCCCGTGATACATGGTACCGGTCACTGGAGTACGATAATTTTCCGGAAATCAGCGAAGCGAACATTCTGAGCACATTTAAACAACTGCACCAGAACAAGGATGAGGTGTTTGAGCGGGGAGTGATCAACGTCTTCAGGGGACTGAGCTGGAATTATAAAACCAACTCTCCCTGTAAATTTGGAAGTAAAATCATTATCAACAATCTGGTGAGATGGGACCAGTGGGGGTTTCATCTTATCACCGGGCAACAGGCTGATCGACTTGCCGATCTGGAAAGAATGCTACACCTGTTCAGCGACAAACCGATCCCCGACAACCGGGAAAACATCACCCTTCGTCTGGATGATCACATCCAGTCTGTTCAGGGTAAAGAGGACTATGAAGATGAGATGTTCAGCATCAGATACTTTAAGAAGGGCTCCGCTCACATCACGTTCAGGAAACCAGAACTGGTTGACAGGCTTAATGATATTATTGCGAAACACTATCCGGGAGTGTTACCTTCATAATAAAGCTCTAGGAATTGATTCGATTGTGTATTTTAGCCTCATTCCCTTACGCAAAGTCATTTGGGGGTTCTTATGGGGGTTACTCATTTACCCAACACAGATTAATCATTTAAAATCAAAATATTAACACTCATATTCGACTCCTGTGATCGCCAAAATGCCTCTTCAGTGATCCCCATCCTGCTTATTTCTGAGCAACCTGACCCTGCTGATGTATCTGGTAGTATGACAGAGTGATTCGTTTTTCTTGCCGAGTGTACGAAAACGTCTTCCTTGCCACCGACTATCAACCGTCACTCAAAAAAACCTCTCTTTTTTTCAAGCTATCAAGAATAAGTTGCATTTTATCTGCACCGGACACCAGCCATCCATATATGGCTTTTACCTGCTACAAAGATGAAGAAGTGCATAAATGTGATGTTAAAACAATCAAAGAAAAATTACATGCGCAATAATTTCACTATAACATTATAATCCATGGTGAAAATAACACTGCACAAGGATTGTCATCATCAAACTCATCGGAACTATTTTTTCTGTCGTCATTGGTGTAATACTGATTGTAAGTATCCTTTCAGGAGATTATTTTTGCCGTGTGGGGCATGGAACTTGTAAAGCAGCCAAAAGCGCTAGGCATTTAATTGAAAGTAAAGAGAAAAACAGAAGTAGTCGCGTCAAAGTCTTTAGCACGCATATTAATTTGAGTCATCCAGCGGCATCCTGGCTAGCAACTCAAACTTGCGCTAACAATATATTCAATCTACTTCAAAACAATAATGCCATTTATTTATTCGAAAACGATAATAAAATTGAACTGCGAATGGGGTATGATTCTTTTTTCTCTATTGAAACGATTGATAAAATTAACAAAGAAAACATCAAAGAAATAAAACTAAAAAATGATACAACATATGTTTCCCTTCCTAATCCAACCATTTTAATAACCACGACATCAACACCTGAACGACAGTTTTCTATTTCTGTTCTGGATGATGATAACAAAGAAAATCTACCTACCGATACCGCACCTTGTTTTACAATTGGTATTCCTGATGAATATACTAAAGCCATAGAGTTATTGAACATTAAATAATTAAATTTCATATTGAGTTTTTTTAAATACCATATGAATAATTGTTATATGTCATTATTTCCTCCATTCACTAAAACTGATTGATTACTCTACTCCCTCACCGTCATCGGTAGTGGTATCCTTAACGTATATTGATGAAAAGACAAAACAGTATGCAGAGGGAAAAATGGGTTCCACCAGAAAGGGGATGCTGAACGTTCTGATTGCCGCCGTGTTGTGGGGAAGTTCAGGGGTCTGCGCGCAATACATCATGGAGCAAAGCCAGATGTCGTCGCAGTTTTTGACTATGACGCGTTTGATATTCGCCGGTTTGATTCTGCTGACGCTATCATTTATTCATGGTGATAAAATCTTTTCTATTATTAACAATCACAAAGATGCCATTAGCCTACTGATTTTTTCCGTGGTTGGCGCGCTAACCGTACAGCTCACTTTTTTGCTAACCATCGAAAAATCGAACGCAGCCACGGCAACGGTGCTGCAATTCCTCTCACCGACTATTATCGTCGCCTGGTTCTCACTGGTGCGTAAATCCCGCCCGGGCATTCTGGTTTTCTGCGCTATTTTGACATCGCTGATCGGGACTTTTTTATTGGTGACACACGGTAATCCGACATCATTATCGATCTCTCCTGCCGCGTTATTCTGGGGCATTGCCTCGGCGTTTGCTGCTGCATTCTATACCACCTATCCCTCAACGCTGATTGCCCGCTATGGCACGTTACCGGTCGTCGGCTGGAGTATGCTGATTGGCGGTCTGATCCTGCTGCCCTTTTATGCCAGACAAGGGACAAACTTTGTCGTTAACGGCAGTTTGATTCTGGCGTTTTTTTATTTGGTGGTCATTGGTACGTCCCTGACATTTAGTCTGTACCTGAAAGGAGCACAATTAATTGGCGGTCCAAAAGCCAGCATTTTAAGCTGTGCAGAACCATTAAGTAGCGCGCTGCTCTCTTTGCTGTTGCTGGGAATCACCTTCACATTGCCGGACTGGCTGGGAACGCTGCTGATTCTGTCATCGGTGATTTTGATTTCAATGGATTCCCGCCGCCGCGCCAGAAAAATAAATCGTCCGGCGCGGCATGAGTGAGAATTACCAGCCAGGCACCGCGCCACCGTTAAAGATGGTTTCTGCCGCTTTAGCGACTTCGGGTGATTGATAAGATTGCAGAAATTCCTTCACGTTTTCTGCATTCTTATTATCTTCCCGTGCCACCAGAATATTCACATACGGCGAATTTTTATCTTCAATAAATACGCTGTCGTTAACCGGAGAAAGTCCTGTTTGCTGGATGTAAGTGGTGCTGATAATCGCTACATCCACTTTCGGGTCGTCCAGTACACGTGGCAACTGTGCCCCTTCCAGCTCCATTATCTGCAAATGGCGTGGATTATCGGTTATATCCAACGCGGTAGGTAATAACCCTTTTCCTTCTTTCAGAGTAATTAGCTTCTCTTTTTGCAGCAGTAAAAGCGCGCGACCAAGGTTAGTCGGGTCGTTGGGGATCGCCACTGTCGCACCTTCTTTTATTTGCGCCACTGTTTTGATTTTTTTGGAATAGCCCGCCATGGGGAAGACAAACGTATTTCCCACCGCTACCAGTTTATAACCATGCGCCTGATTATCTTGTTCAAGAAAGGGTCGATGCTGGAAGACGTTCGCATCAAGCTCGCCATGATTTGTCGCATCGTTCGGTAGCAACGAACCGCTAAATCCTACCAGTTCAACATCGAGACCATATTTCTCTTTTGCTACCTTTTTAGCGACTTCCGCGACATCTTGTTCTGCGCCATTAATAACGCCAACTTTAATATGCTTTTCATCGCTGCTGCTCTGGTCGCAACCTGCCAGCAGAACTCCTGCCAGTAATAATGCGGCCCCCGCCCGTAGATGATGTGTTGTCAGTTTCATTTTTTTATCCTTTTATTAATGATTACCTGACTATAGCGGTAAGGTCGCTGCAGTTTAAAAAACGAAACGCTATCGATAAGAATAAAAAGGAATAAAAGTGGAATATAAAGTCTGGCACTTCTTACTGACCACGCAAACACCTTTCGTACAGCATGATGAGAGCGGCAAAAGCAAACTACACTTATGCTTCATTCGATGCACATTTGCAGAAGGTTGCCGCTATGAAGCCAACGATGCTACTCATGATTACCGTATTCCTGATTTTTCCAGCCATTTCTCAGGCCGAGTCGCCATTCAGTTCTCTACAGTCGGCAAAAGAGAAAACCACGGTATTGCAAGATTTACGTAAAATTTGCACGCCACAGGCGTCATTATCAGATGAAGCGTGGGAAAAGTTAATGTTGTCAGATGAAAACAATAAACAACATATACGCGAGGCCATCGTGGCGATGGAACGTAATAATCAGAGCAATTATTGGGAAGCGTTGGGTAAGGTAGAATGCCCGGATATGTAAGAACGGCAACAACCACTGACCAACGCTTCTTTACCTGATATCAGGATTTCTTCATTTTCACCTTTGCAGTCACCAACAATGCAGTCAGCAACATCAATGTGCCGGACAACATCAGCGGCGAAGTCAGACCAATGTTATCCAACGCATAACCGCCGATTGCCGCACCGCAGGTGTTAGCAAGCTGAATAACGGCCACCTGAATAGATCCAGCCTTTTCTGCCTGATCGGCCAATGAGCGAGTGATCCACGTTGACCAACCAACGGGAATTAAAGCAAAGGTCAGCCCCCAGATAATCGCAACACCAGTAGCAACAATTTTATAGCTTCCCCACAGCGTCAGTACCAGCGCGCTCAGGGCGAGCACAAACGGTGCGCCCGCTAAGGCCAGTTTCACCGAACGTTTGAGAATAAACGACGAAAGCGATGTCCCGACAAAGCTGGCGATACCAAAACTCAGCAGCACCAGGGTTAAGCCATCAACACCGAATCCCGCCAGATTCATATACACTGGGCGAATATAAGTGAAAAAAGCAAACTGTCCGGCAAAGGACATAAAGATGGCGATCATCCCGGCCATCACTCCCGGACGTTGTAATAAGCGGAAAGTATTTTGTTTCTGATGCGAAGGTTCACCTGGCAGCGAAGGCAGTGATTTGATAATCCAGAAAATACACAGCACACCCATCGCCGCCGCCGCATTAAAGACATTGCGCCAACCGATAAGCTCGCCTAAAAAACTGCCCAACGGCGCGGCAATCACCAGCGCAATAGAAACCGCGCCGAAGATCACCGACAGCGCCTTCGGCACCGTACGCGGCGGTACCAGACGCATGGTCAGCGACGCCGACATCGCCCAGAACCCGCCCAGCGCCAGCCCCAGACAGGCGCGACCGATTAACAGCAGACTGAATGAGTTGGCAAAGGAAACCAGCAAACAGGAAAGCGTCAGCAAAACGGCGAACAGAATGACAACGTAGCGGCGGTCAGTGGCCTGAATGGTCTGGGTAATAAACAAACTGGCAAACATCGCCACAAAGGCGGTCACGGTCACCGATTGCCCGGCAACCCCTTCCGAAATGCCTAAATCCTGGGCCATTGGCGTCAACAAACTGACAGGCAAAAACTCAACGATAATCAGACAGGCGACGCAAAACGCCACCGAGAAAACGGCTGACCAGTTCGGTCGGGTGATGGCATTCGCGCCGCGGTTTTCAGCAATAAATTCACTCATGGTGTTACCCGTGGCATGTTTCAGGGGAAAAGCCGACCAGTCTAACATTGAAATGTGTGATGCATTTAACGTTTTTGCAACTTTTACGATGTTGCTTGAGCTGGAGTTAAGATCGAAACGGAACAGGGCAAAGATTACCGGATGCGGTGTGAACGTCTTATCCACCCACCAGGTCAGGCGCGGTCTGTAGGCTGATAAGACGAAGCGGTTTTAATGCAGCCAGTGAACGCCCTCGGCAGGCTGAAAGAACGCGTTATAGCGCATCTGAAAAGCATTGATATCCTGCATTTCAGGTTCGGTTTCGCGCAGAAAACCCAGCGCCAGCCTGACCTGAGCATCAGTAATCGGCGCGGCAAGGCGGGCTTTTTGTAAAATCCGATGCCATTGCAGCAGGTTCTGTTCGCTACCATCGACAATGACAATTTGCCAGATGAGCAACACCTGCGCGGCGTTTTGCAGGTGCGACTCATCCGGGCGATGCAAATAACGTAAAAATTCGTCACCGGCTGACTTTCCCATTTGATCGACCATCGACTCCACGGGTACGACATCGATGTTCAGCCGATCGCTGAGACGGCGAATCGCTTTTCTGGCCCCGGATGTCAGCACCCGAAAACCAACCACAAACACTACCGCCAGCGTGGCGAGCATTATCCAGATCATGAGTTCTCCTGCGTAATCAGAACTCATGATATCTGGAAACCCTCGCCAGTTACTAATCCACCAGAATAATCTTCAGTGCAAACAGAGCTGCGACCACCACCACACACTGGTTTAGATCGCGCCAGCGCCCGGTGCACACTTTCATGATGCAGTACGACATAAAGCCTAGTGCAATCCCTTCGGTGATCGAGAACGTAAAGGGCATCATCACCGTGGTAATAAACGCAGGCACCGATTCGGTAAAATCATCCCAGTTAACGCGTGCCAGGCTCGATGTCATCAATACGCCAACGAAGATTAACGCTCCGGCGGTTGCGTAAGGAGGAACCATCGCCACCAGCGGTGAGAAGAACATAACCAGCAGGAACATAACGCCAACAACAACCGCAGTCAGCCCCGTGCGACCGCCGACAGCCACACCTGAAGTACTTTCAATATAGGCGGTAACAGACGAGGTACCGATAAACGCACCCGCCACCGAACTGACGCTATCAACATACAGCGCCTTATTCATATTGGGGAATTTGCCGTTACTATCTATTAAGCCAGCTTTATCAGTCACACCAATTAATGTCCCTGATGAATCAAATAAGTTGATCAGCATAAAGGAGAAAATGATACCGGCGAGTTCAAGTGATAACGCACCGCTCAAATCCACTTCACCAATGACGCCGCTAATATCAGGCGGAATGGAATAGACGCCGCTAAAATGAACATCACCGAAAAATAATCCACAGCAAGACGTCACCACAATAGAAACAAGCACCGCGGCATGAAAATGACGTGATGACAACACAGTTATAATAAAAAACCCTAAAATACCTAACAACACGCCGTGAGAACTTAAATCGCCAATCATCACCAGGGTGTCTTTATTGGCGACAATAACGCCAGTATTTTTTAATCCCATTAAGGCGATAAATAATCCGATTCCGCTGGTGATACCAATACGTAAACTTAATGGAATGTTGGAGATCATCCAGTACCGGATACGAAACAGCGTGAGCAAAAATAGCCCAACTGCGCCCCAGAATATCGCGCCCATCCCGGTCTGCCAGGAGATACCCATCGCCCCCACGACCACGAAGGCAAAGAAGGCGTTCAGCCCCATTGCCGGAGCCAGTGCCACGGGTAAGTTAGCAAATATCCCCATCGCAATACTGCCGATACCGGCAATCAAACAGGTGGTAACAAACACCACTTTTGGGTCCATTTGTGCCGCGCCGAGGATTTGCGGGTTCACAAAAACGATGTACACCATGGTTAAAAAAGTGGTCATCCCCGCAATCAATTCTGTGCGGACGGTGGTCCCATGCTGAGGTAGTTTAAATAATCGCGAAAGCGTCCCTGATTCATTACTCACGTAATCGGTATTGTCATTATTCATTTTTTTGTCCATTGGAGGAGATTTAATCCCTTGCTTTTGTAAAACAAATGACAACAACGGTTCAGTGATAATTATCACATTTCAATTGCACATTAATGGATATTCTTTAATAATCTCGCGACGTTTCTTTATGATAAATAATAATCAAATTGATAAAATCAAAATGAGAAAAATATGAATAATTCTATTAACCATAAATTTCATCACATTAGCCGGGCTGAATACCAGGAATTGTTAGCCGTTTCCCGTGGAGACGCTGTTGCCGATTATATTATTGATAATGTCTCTATTCTCGACCTGATCAATGGCGGAGAAATTTCCGGCCCAATTGTGATTAAAGGACGTTACATTGCCGGTGTTGGCGCAGAATACGCTGATGCTCCGGCTTTGCAGCGGATTGATGCCCGCGGCGCAACGGCGGTGCCAGGGTTTATTGATGCTCACCTGCATATTGAATCCAGCATGATGACGCCGGTCACCTTTGAAACTGCTACCCTGCCGCGCGGCCTGACGACCGTTATTTGCGACCCTCATGAAATCGTCAACGTGATGGGAGAAGCCGGATTCGCCTGGTTTGCCCGCTGTGCCGAACAGGCAAGGCAAAACCAGTACTTACAGGTCAGCTCTTGCGTACCCGCCCTGGAAGGCTGCGATGTTAATGGTGCCAGTTTTACCCTTGAACAGATGCTCGCCTGGCGGGACCATCCGCAGGTTACCGGCCTTGCAGAAATGATGGACTACCCTGGCATAATTAGCGGGCAGAATGCGCTGCTCGATAAACTGGACGCATTTCGCCACCTGACACTGGACGGTCACTGCCCGGGTTTGGGTGGTAAAGAACTTAACGCCTATATTGCTGCGGGTATTGAAAACTGCCACGAAAGTTATCAGTTGGAAGAAGGACGCCGGAAATTGCAACTCGGCATGTCATTGATGATCCGTGAAGGGTCCGCAGCCCGCAATCTCAACGCGCTGGCACCGTTGATCAACGAATTTAACAGCCCGCAATGCATGCTCTGTACCGATGACCGTAACCCGTGGGAGATCGCCCATGAAGGACACATCGATGCCTTAATTCGCCGCCTGATCGAACAACACAATGTACCGCTGCATGTGGCATATCGCGTAGCCAGCTGGTCGACGGCGCGCCATTTTGGTCTGAATCACCTCGGCTTACTGGCACCCGGCAAGCAGGCCGATATCGTCCTGTTGAGCGATGCGCGTAAGGTCACGGTGCAGCAGGTACTGGTGAAAGGCGAGCCGATCGATGCACAAACCTTACAGGCGGAAGAGTCGGCGAGACTGGCACAATCCGCCCCGCCATATGGCAATACCATTGATCGCCAGCCAGTTTCCGCCAGCGACTTTGCCCTGCAATTTACCCCCGGAAAACGCTATCGCGTTATTGAGGTAATCCATAACGAACTGATCACGCACTCCCGCTCCAGCGTCTACAGCGAAAACGGTTTTGATCGCGATGATGTGTGCTTTATTGCCGTTCTTGAGCGTTACGGACAACGACTGGCTCCGGCCTGTGGTTTGCTCGGCGGCTTTGGCCTGAATGAAGGTGCGCTGGCTGCGACGGTCAGCCATGACAGCCATAATATTGTGGTGATCGGTCGTAGCGCAGAAGAGATGGCGCTGGCGGTCAATCAGGTGATTCAGGATGGCGGCGGGCTGTGCGTGGTCCGTAACGGCCAGGTACAAAGTCATCTACCGTTGCCCATTGCCGGGCTAATGAGCACCGACACGGCGCAGTCACTGGCGGAGCAAATTGACGCCCTGAAAGCCGCCGCCCGTGAATGCGGTCCGTTACCGGATGAGCCGTTTATTCAGATGGCGTTTCTTTCCCTGCCAGTGATCCCCGCGCTGAAACTAACCAGTCAGGGGCTGTTTGATGGTGAGAAGTTTGCCTTCACTACGCTGGAAGTCACGGAATAATAAAAAAAAGCCCGGCGTCATGCCGGGCAAAAGTCACCAGTTACGTTTATGCCACTGTCAACTGCTGAATTTTTTTCTCGCGGCGGATTTTGCGTTCCTCCATCACCGCCACTATCGCCATCAGGCAGATACAACCAATCGCGGCGATATCCAGCGCGGCGAAGGTGCCTGCCCAGCCGGTAAGGCCAAATACCGGCGTCCCATCGGCAATCATTCCCAGACCTAACTTGGCAAAGCTGTCACCAATCAGGTAAGCGAAGGTGCCTTTAATACCATCGGCAGCGCCAATCGCTTTTTTAGGTACAAAGCCAACAGCAGCCACACCAATCAACAATTGCGGGCCAAAGACCAGGAAACCCAACGCAAAGAGAGAAGCCAGGTAGATATATTCGTTGCTGGCGTGTTGATACACACCGAGCGTGGCGATAATCAGCGCCAGCGCGATACAGGCCACCAGGCCACGGCGACCGTTCGCCAGGTCAGAGAGCCAGCCCCACAGCAGCGTACCGACCAGCGCACCAGCTTCAAACAGCGTAAAGCCCTGAATTGCCACCGCTTTAGAGAGTTTCAGTTCCTGGAACGCATACACGGTTGACCACTGGTCGATACCAATACGCACCACATAGAGGAAAATGTTGGCAAAGCACAGCAGCCAGATCACTTTGTTTTTCAGCACATACTCAACAAAGATCTGCCACTTGGTCATATCGGTAGATTCTGTCTCTTTATCCTCTTCACTGATCTCCTCGCCAAACAGCTCTTCAGCTTTGCCGAGGCCATAAGATTCCGGGGAGTCGCTGCCGTAACGCAGACCGATAAAACCAACAATCAGCGCGATAATCGACGGGAAAATAAACATGCCGATGACATGACCATCGAACAGGTAATTTGCGCCGAACAGCGCCACACCTGCTGCGCCTGCACCACCAAGGTTGTGAGAAATGTTCCAGAAACCGAGGAATGTCCCGCGTTTACGACGCGGCGTCCATTTGGTGATGGTGGAGTAACTGCACGAACCGCCGGTACTCTGGAAAAAGCCGCTTAAGGCGTAGAAGGCAATCATCAGGAACAGGCTAACCGAGCCGCTGCCCATACTGGCACTGAAGCCCAGCATACAAATGGCAGACAGGATCAGCATGAACGGCAGGAATTGTTTGGTGTTTTTGCCGTCGGCGTAGTAAGAAACCAGCGTTTTACCCACGCCATAAGTGATGGAGAAGCCCAGGCCGATCATCCCCAGCTGCGTCATGCTCAACCCGTAGGTCGAGATCATGTCGTTCTGCGCGATGTTAAAGTTCTTGCGAATCAGGTACATCGTAAGGTAGCCGATAAAGACCACCAGGTAGGATTGCATGAACGGTTTGAACCACATTTTGCGCCGCACTTCGAGCGGAAGGTCCAGGGTCGGCTTGCGAACCTGGTTTAAGAAAGCCAGCATGGGTTACTCCTGAAATGAATACCTGCGTGAGGCATGCATTGTAAAAATCAGCAGCAAATCAGGCCTGAGATAGCGTCCAGGCAAAACCTGGAAAATTTCTTAGTTTTGCCGGATATGAAGTGAAAAGGTGAGATGCATCACGCTTCTCGCGGTGTCTGGGCGTTCAAAAAGGGCAGTAATAGCAGTGCGGAAATCCCGGCGGCGATGGCGATAACCACAAAAAATCCGCTCCAGTGCCAGGTATCGAGTACTTTCGCCAGCGGCCAACCAGCAAGCGACGCACCAAGATAAGCAAACAAGCCGACAAATCCCGTCGCCGCCCCTGCCGCCTCTTTGTGGGAACACTCTGCCGCCGCCATGCCGATTAACATCTGCGGGCCAAAGACAAAAAAACCAATGGTGAAGAAGCAGGTTGCCTGCATCACGTAGCTGGCAAATGGCATCAGCCACAGCGAGCCGACTGAAAGCAAAATTCCGGCGGCGAAAATCAAATTCATCGGCCCGCGGTTGCCGTTAAACAGTTTGTCCGAACCCCAACCCGCTACCAGCGCACCGATAAATCCGCCCAGTTCAAACATTGTCACTGCCGTATTCGCCGTGACCAGATCGACGCCCAGCGTCTCGGACATATACAAATTGCCCCAGTCGTTGATCGCCGCCCGAACCACATAGACCAGCACATAGCAAAACGAAAGCAGCCAGATATACGGATTCAGCAACACATATTTGGTGAGGATCTCTTTACGCGTCAGCCCTGCCCCTTCTTGTTGTTGAGCAATCTCCAGTGCGTCGTGCCGCCATTCACCAACCGCCGGTAAACCTAACGCCTGCGGACGATCGCGCAGCCGCCAGCAGAGAAAAATCCCCACGACGATCGCCATACAACCCGCAATCATCATCCCGGCACGCCAGCCGTAATGCAGCGCGCTCGCTGCCATCACAATGGGAATGAGTGCGCCGCCGACGTTATGCGCCGTGTTCCATAATGCCCACCAACCGCCGCGCTCGGTACGAGAATACCAAGCGGTTAACAGACGCGCACACACCGGTGAACCCCAGCCCTGGAAAAAGGCGTTCAACACCCAAAGCACGGCAAACGCCCATAGCGACGTCGAGAAGCCAAACAGAATGTTGATAATGCCCGTGGCAATAAGCCCTATCCCCATAAAATAACGGGCATTTGAGCGATCGCTGACAATGCCGGAGACAAACTTCGACACGCCGTAGGTAATGTAAAACAGGGTCGCTAACAGGCCAATATCGCTACGGCTGAGCACGCCGTTAGCAAGGATTTCTGGTACGGCGGCGTTAAAACTTTTACGCGTGAAGTAAAACAGCGCGTAACCCAGCCAGATGGTCAGCAGAATATGCCGACGCCAGTAGCGATAGCGGGCATCAATTTCATGTTTATCAGTCATTAATGGCGCATCGGCAGGCGCTTTCAGAAACGGCAACATCATCGAACCTTAGACATAACGTTGAGGTAGAGAAACGCTGACACGCGTGCCGTGCAGACAGGAAATGGTCAATGTGCCACCCAGCGCCGTTACGCGCTCGCGCATTCCGGTAAGGCCAAAACCGTGTTGCCCGGAATCTGGCGGTAAACCGCTGCCATCGTCTTCAATCACCAGCATTAACCGCTCATCATGCTGCCAGCCTTGCAGGGTGACCGCGCTGGCATCAGCATGTTTCACAATGTTGTTCAGCCCTTCCTGGCAGACACGAAACAGCGTCACGCGCTGGTTTTCGCTTAACGCTGATTCATCGATTCGCCATTCGAGATGACTGACAATGCCGCGCCCTTCCAGCTCCATTTCCCGCATCAGTGAGCGGATGGCCTGCTCCAGGGTGAGATCATCCAGCTGGCGCGGACGTAACCGCCCTAACAAGCGGCGCACCGCGTCGTAAACGCCCAGCGACAGTTGTTCGATGAGCTGCCCGCTCTGTTTCACGCTGGCGTTATCCGCCGCGAGCCGCTGGACAATGCCCGCTTGAGTTCGAATAGCAGTGATGGTCTGACCGATATCATCGTGCAGCTCACGTGCCACATCACGGCGCACGCTCTCTTCGGTTTCCAGCAACCGTTCAGCGAGATGCTGATTGCGCGCCAGTTCCTTTTGCAGCGACTGGTTAAGTTCACGCAACCGCTGGATGCCTGCGCCCAGTAACAACCCTGTCAGACTTTGCACCAGCAGCGAGAGCAATAAATCCACCGGATGATCGCGCCAGGTTTGACTGGCGATCAGCGCGATGGCGTTCATCAATGTCGCAATCAGCGCTCCTTGCCAACCATAGTGCCAGGCCAGCGCGATAATCGGCAGCGCCAGACAGAATGGCGTAAAGCGCGACAGTTCGTCCGGCAATCCCAACTGGAGCCAGAGGCTGATAACAAACAGTAGCAAGTACCAGACCAGATGCCGCCCACGCCAGTTGATCGGCTGGGAAACCAGTGACGGGCCGAGCGGCAGCCAGGTGTTATTGGCGAGATAGTGCCAGAACACCAGACATATCGGGGCCAGCGTCAGGCCACCAGTTAAAGTCAGCAGCAGCGCATTCCACGACTCTTTGCCGTGCCAAAGCCAGGGCAGCGACTGCAACAACGCCGCCGCCGTTAACGCCGCACCCTGTAACAGCAAGGTGCGCCAGTCACGTTGATGGCGATAGCGCGAGATCAGCGCCACGGGCAACAACGTCAGTAAACTACCGATCATCAATAAGGAGAAATGGGTTAAACCGACCGCCTGCATTAGCCAGTAAATCAGCAGCCACTCCGCACCCAGTAGCACCGGCCAGTATCCGCGCGGGCATTGCAGCATTAGCCCTAGCCGCAGGCCAAACGGAAATAACAGCACCGCCATATCAGGGCGCTCAACCAGGTGCAGGCTGATACTCCACAGGCAAAACCATGCGGCAGAGAAGATAAAAAAGCAGGCAATAACGGTAATTAAGCGGGAGAACAACGTCTTCATCACCAACCATCAAACATGCGGCGCGCCAGTTCAACGTCGTTACTGACGCCCAGTTTTTCCATCAGATTGGCGCGATGGACGTGTACCGTTTTCGGCGACAAGCCCAGTTCGGCAGCAATCTCTTTCACCGCCATTCCTTGCGCCAGTTTTTCCGCCACCTGGCGTTCGCGTTTGGTTAGCGGGTCCTGGCGACCGGATGCCAGTTTAATGGCAATATCCGGCGTCAGATAACAGCCGCCCGTGGCAACCGTATGCACCGCAGCAATGAGTTCATCCGGGCTACAGCGTTTGGAGAGAAAGCCGCGCGCCCCCGCGTTAAGCGCCTGCTCAACCAGCGCCGGACTGTCATGAACGGAGAGCATAATTGTCGCCATGCCTTTCGGCAGCTGGCTTAGAAGCTCCAGACCGGAGATATCAGGCATGGAGATATCGCAAATACACACCTGCACACCGCGCCCCGGCAGCCCCGCCAGCGCCTCGCGCCCCGAACCAAACTCGGCAACTACCTGCAAATCAGGTTCCAGCCCCAGCAGCTGCGCAAAGCCGGAGCGGACGATAAGGTGATCGTCTATAAGGGCAACGGTGATCATGGTCTTGTCCTGGCGGGTAATAAAACGCGCTTACCTTAACGATAAGCGCGCCACTGTTCAAGCCTTGAGCGGTTACTGAAAAAAGCTGCGCTCCTGTTGCTTGTGAAAAGAAATGATGCCTTCAAGGTTTGGTATATCGACTAATCATTAAAAACGCTGGCAGCATTAATACCTTGTTAGTATCCATTTTGAATAAGAAAAATATATATTTTATATTTATAGTTTGATTGTTTGTATATTTATGAATTATTACTTCAGTATAAAAACCACTCTCTAAATAATTCGCAGACACAGCACATGCAACTTGAAGTATGACAAGCATGCCTGCTTCATTATTACACTTTAATAATAAAACCCACCGATTAATGTACAAAAAAATCCCTGCGTGATATTGTCTGTAAAAAAGGAGCAGATATGCGCACTCACCCTCACTTAATAAAACAAACTATTGATCCACGACTCATTAATGAAATAAACAAAAGAACACAAAGCAACAGTGAGAAGTTATCAAACAGTGATAAATTAACATATATTAATGACAACTACTGTGAGATAACGCGAAACTACACGTCATTTTATGGTATGAACATGCTGAGCATCGTTCTTTTCTTACCTATCGTTATTTTATGTTTTGCCTCTGTTTTATTCTTTATATATGACATAACATTTAACTTCGAACGATACTTAGATACGTGGAGATACAGAGCAGACTCTGAGTTAATGCTACATATTGCTTACTGCGCAATTTTTTTCATGTCTTTTGTTTTTGCTGCTATTCTAAATTATTTTATCTTTGCTCCGCGACATTACCCAATCCGTTTTAATAGAAAAACAGGAAAGGTCTATATTTGTGATTATATTCTTAATGATATGAGTCATAAATCAACCTATACTTTCTGGTGGCACTATCCATTCTATAAACATACCAAGCCTGAATATAAAGAGTACGACTGGGAACAAATTCAAGGTATAGCTTTTTTTGCACAAAATCGCCATTCCTCATACTCCACTATTCGCTGTATTGTTTATGAATCATTAGACAGTACAAATATTATTGACACCTTTAACCTGATAACGACAGAGAGTGCTATAGATGCATTGCATATGACAAATCACAAATTATGGTTATGGATTAATAGCTTTATGAATTTTGACGATGAGTTTTTAGAGAAATCTATCAATACTGCTCCAGGTATTTGGGGCCGTGAAGTGAATTGGCCTGAAGATATGAATAAGAAATCAATGTTGTCTTCAATGGACGAATATATACTCTGAATAATTCGAGTTACAGAATATACTCGTCATACTTCAAGTTGCATGTGCTGCGTCTGCGTTCGCTCCCCCCAGTCACTTACTTATGTAAGCTCCTGGGGATTCACTCGCTTGTCGCCTTCCTGCAACTCGAATTATTTAGAGTATAT
>ERZ1026988.368-NODE-368-length-19628-cov-48.382925_pt1 | contig 19628 bp, 9 predicted proteins | sample MGYA00519291_ERZ1026988 | MGnify/ENA primary metagenome ERZ1026988 (study PRJEB26926, sample SAMN06164795) | human gut metagenome | biome: ENVO:00009003; feature: ENVO:2100002; material: ENVO:00002003 | host: Homo sapiens | place: USA | collected 2012 ... | reverse complement strand
TATTCGGCATACCTGCAGCCATATTGAGATAGCTTACATTATAGCGACTAGGCAGTCCACCTTGCGCCCAACTGCTCAAGGTTATGAAGAATGCTGCTATGATGGAAAAAATGTATCTAATCATTTATCTATATAGGTTATGCTTGCAAAAGTACGAAGAAAAAACGAAACGAAAGAATTTTTATCAAGAAAAAAACGTTCCTAGAAGTGTAAAATTACAACTCTAGGAACGTTCATATAGAATATACTTGCGTTGGCCATCGCAACTACGTGCATCAGGCATCGCAGCTACTTGCGTTTTAGAACTCAAGAATCATGCTCTGGCGAGGACGGAGCTTCACGTTCTTGTTGATAAGAACGGTGCGACCATTTGTAACATCCGTAGCCTTGTCATGAGAACCGATAATCTCTGCATAACGGGAAACATTCAGCTCGTTTGCCTCGTTCTTGCCGTTGATAACCGTCATCACATTCTTACTCTTATACTGGCGGGCAATTACGTAAACACCCTTCTGAGGACAGAACTGAGTCTGCTTGCCCTTGGTAATCACTTCATTGCCCTGACGCCAGTGCAACAGGTTGCTGAGCCAGTTGAACATCTGGTTCTCTGCCTGAGTTCTGCCCTCTGCCGTAAAGGCATTGTGCTTGTCACCAGCCCAACCGCCCGGGAAGTCCTTGCGTACATTGCCATCGGTCACACTCTTGGTACCGTTCATCAGCACCTCTGTACCATAATAGAGCTGAGGAGTGCGGTTGATGGTAAGAAGCAATGACAGCGCCTGCTTCAAAGCCAGGGTATCCTTGCCTTCACCCAGGAAGCGATCGGTATCATGATTCTCGATGAATGCCATTACGCTCTTTGGATTAGGATAGAGATAGTCGTAGCAGAACACATTGTAGAGACGGTTCATGCCGTTCCACCAGTCATCGGTCTCCTCTTTCTTTGCACTGTTGATGCGGTCGAAGAAAGCGAAATCCATAACGGTTGGCAGATAGCTGTTCTTCTCAGAAAGTTTGCTGTCCTTCTGCCATGCTGCAGTATAGGCTGGCTCGGTTACCCAAGTCTCGCCTACGGTATTGAAGTGAGGATACTCCTCGCCCAGCACCTTCATCCAGTGTGCCATCGCATCGCGGTCGGCATAAGGATAGGTATCCATACGGATGCCGTCGATACCTGCACTCTCTATCCACCACTCACTGTTCTGAATCAGATACTTGATAACGTGTGGGTTACGCTGGTTGAGGTCAGGCATGGTTGGAACAAACCAGCCATCTACGGTTTCTGTGAGATCAACCTTGCTGGCGTATGGATCGAGTACAGGAGTCAGCTTATAACTGGTCTGCAGATACTTATCGTTCACCTTAGCAGCGCCATCCACCGTACCGATGTTCTTCTGATGCTCGGCAGTCTGATTTTCAGGAGCCAGCCATTCCGGTGTATTGAACCAGTCCTTTGATGGCATATCGGCAACCCAAGGATGTTCGAAACCGCAATGGTTGAAAATCATATCCATCACAATCTTCAAACCTTTCTTGTGAGCCTCATCTATCAGCTGCTTATAATCGGCATTGGTTCCGAAACGTGGGTCTACACGATAATAATTGGTGGTAGCATATCCATGATAACTGCTGTTCTTGCCGTTACTTGGACTGTCGTTCTCCAAAACCGGGGTAAACCACAGAGCGGTTACACCCAACTGGTTAAAATAATCCAAGTGCTGGCGGATTCCCTCCAGGTCGCCACCATGGCGCAAACTAGGCTCTGCACGGTTGCAGGTCTTATCACGCATCGCCTTAAAGGCATCATTCTTCAGATTGCCGTTGGCGAAACGGTCTGGCATCAGCATATAGAGCACATCTTCATTAGAGAAACCGATGCGCTTATCGCCCGCCATCTCACGGTTCTTCAACACATACTTCACCTTCTTCGACTGTTTGCCCTGCTTGAAGTTGAGGGTCATCTCACCAGCCTTTGCTCCATCGAGGTTAAGATAAACCAGGAGATAATTAGGAGAATCAAGGCGGGCGATGCTGTCTACCTTCACACCCGGATAGTCTACCGTTACATCGGCATTCTTGATATCCTTGCCATACACCATCAGCTGGAGTGAAGCATCTTTCATGCCCACATACCAGTCGGTAGGTTCTATGCGGTTCACGTTGACCGCTGCATTCATACTTATTGCGCTACTCATAAGCAATAAAGAAGCTATTATCTTTTTCATATTACACCTTATTATATATATATAAACTATTTCTGATAAAGTATCAGGGCTGACTGAGGGGCAACCTCAACATCCTTTCCCGAAACAAAGCCTAAGCCTTCCTCATTGATTATACCATTGCAGCAAGCCACGGTATAATTACCCTCAGGAATCTGCATCTTCTTTGCCTCCTTATTGAAGTTATAGATCACGATGATGTTCTTCCACGCATCAATGCCCTCCAGATTCTTGAGCTGGAAACCTACGAGACAAGTTTCCTGAGCAGGCAGGAACTCCAGATGCTGACGTACCTTATCGCCTGTTGAAAGACGGAATGCCGGATGATTCTTGCGGAGCTGGATCAGACTCTTGTAATAAGCAAACGCCTGCGGATACTTCTGCAGATTGGTCCAGGTAAACTGGTTGATGCTGTCAGGAGAATTATAGCTATTGTGTACTCCCTTCTTGTCGCGGAGCATCTCTTCGCCGGCAAGGATGAAAGGAACACCCTGTGAAGTGAAGACGCAGGTCTGCGCAAGCTGGTCGATGCGGAGCAACTCGGCAGTACGTATTGCTTCAGGAATATTCTTGTCGGTAAGAGATGCGATGCTTGCCTTCAGTCGGTCTACCAGACACATATCGTCATGGCAGCTTACATAACTGATCTGCTCGGTAGGATTGTTGGTCCAAGGCTTCTTGTCATAGTTTACCTTGTTCATATCCACCTGCGGATGAGCGATGCCCCCCACGATACCAAACTTCAGACTCTCCTCCTGACCTGTAAGACCAGCCAGGAGCGCACCCTGATGGGCATCAGAGAAAGGACCTCGGAGCGCATCGCGCATATCATCGCAGAAAGCACCGATGCCCTTGAGCTGCTGGGTATTCGCCTTCACCGCCAGTTTCTCGGTAGGATAAGCACAGCTGCCTGCACTCCATCCCTCACCATAAATATAGATGCTGGGATCGATGCGGTTTACCATCTCACGGATAGCCTGCATGGTTTCGATGTCATGAACACCCATCAGGTCGAAACGGAAACCATCGATATGATATTCGTCTATCCAGTATTTCACGCTCTCCAGCATAAACTGGCGCATGAGAGGCTTCTCTGAAGCAGTCTCGTTGCCACAGCCTGAACCATCAGAATACTTACCATCCTTGGTTTTGCGATAATAATAATCAGGATAGGTACGCTGGAAATTGCTGCCATTGATATCGAAAGTATGGTTATATACGGCATCGAAAATCACTCGGATGCCTGCCTTATGCAGCGCCATCACCATCTCCTTGAACTCCTTGATGCGGGTTGCTGGAGAATAAGGGTCGGTAGCGTAACTGCCTTCCGGCACATTATAGTTTTTCGGATCATAACCCCAGTTGAACTGCGGTTTGTCGAGTCGGGTCTCATCTATAGAAGCGAAATCGAATACAGGCTGGAAGTGGATGGCGTTGATGCCCAGATTCTTGAGATATTCGATGGCCTTTGGCTCGGTGAGAGCGAGATATTTGCCCTTATATTTCAAGCCGGATGTAGGAGAAATGGAGAAATCACGCACGTGAAGCTCGTAGACAACGAGATCGGCTGGCGATTTCAGAGCAGGACGCACGTCCTGATCCCATCCAGATGGATCGGTATCATACAAATCTACGATGGCGCCACGGTTTCCGTTCACACCTACTGCTTTGGCAAATGTACCTGGTGTTTCACCCTTGCCTATATCAAAGGTATAGAATTTTCCCTTGAGGTCGCCCTTTACGGTAGCCTCCCAGCATTCATCGCCCAACTTCTTCATTTTCAGCGTTTTATAAGCCTTTCCTCCCTGACCTTGCTTATAAAGTCGGAGGGTTACAGAAGACTTTTGGGCTGTTGGAGCATTCAGGATAAACATGGTTTTCTCCTTGGAATACATCATCTCATTGAATGTCTGCTGGGCATTCAATGAAGTTGGTAAAACGGTTGCTGTCAATGCTGCAATTATTAGTTTTTGGATATTCATATTGTTAAGTTATTGGTATACAGGACATTAAAGCGAACTGAGCGAAGAAAACTGTGACAGATTATCTACGCTCATTTTTAGCGTATTTCCGACCAACCGGACAGTTGGACGGAAATACGGAAATTATAGGCTTATTTAGCGAGCAAAGAGATGGCGAAACCACCACCACGTGCTTCGTTAATCTTCAAAACATCCCCCTTCTTCACAGTCTTGTGGATGATCTGATAAGATTTAGGGTTCTTCTCGTAGTCAGCAGTCTTGCCGTCCTGATAGATAGCGCAAGCATACTTCTTGCCCTTATCCAGGAAGTCGAGCTTTACTACGGCTGTGCGGGCTGCATCAGTCTTACCGCCTACAAACCAGTTGTCGGTTCCCTTTGCCTTGCGGGCTACAGTGATATACTTGGCTGGCTCTGCCTCCAGATACTTGGAGTCGTCCCAGTCGCAAGCTACGTCGCGGATGAACTGGAAGGCATCATCATACTTCTCATAATGCTCTGGAAGATCGGCAGCCATCTGCAAAGGACTGTACATTACGAGATAGAGAGAAAGCTGACCACAGAGAGTGGTATGAACATAACTCTTATTGTTGCTCCACTCAGAAAGCTTGGTCTCAAAGATACCAGGAGTATAATCCATCGGACCACCCTGCAGACGGGTAAATGGCAACATTACGGTATGATAAGACTTGTTACCGCCAAATGCCTCATACTCTGTACCACGTGCACTCTCGTTGCCAACCAGGTTAGGCCAGGTGCGGCAGATACCTGTAGGACGGGTTGCCTCGTGGGCATTTACCATGATATGATGCTTGGCAGCGGTCTCGATGACACGCTGGTAGTGATTGTTCATCAACTGGCTGTAGTGATACTCACCTCTTGGGATGATATCACCCACATAACCGGTCTTCACGGCATCATAACCATATTTGTTCATCAGGTTGAAGGCATCTTCCATGTGGCGCTCGTAGTTGAGAGCTGCAGAAGATGTCTCGTGGTGCATCATCAGCTTCACGCCCTTAGAGTGAGCATAGTCGTTGAGCATCTTGATATCGAAGTCTGGATATGGAGTCACGAAGTCGAAGACATCGAGCTTCTGGTGACCGAACCAGTCTTCCCAACCTTCGTTCCAGCCTTCTACCAATACTTCCTGCAAACCGTTCTTGGCTGCAAAGTCGATGTAGCGCTTCACTTCCTCGTTGGTTGCACCATGAGTACCGTTAGGCTTGCACTTGCTGTAATCAGTAACACCGAGACGCACAGATGGCAGATCGTTGGTATAGCTCCAGGTCTTGGTACCCACAATCATGTTCCACCATACACCGCAGTACTTGGTAGGATGAATCCAGGATGTATCCTTAATCTTGCAAGGCTCGTTGAGATTCAATGTCAACTTGCATGAAAGCATATCACGGGCATCATCACTTACCATCACGGTACGCCAAGGGGTATTGAATGGAGTCTGGATAAATCCCTTTCTGCCCACGGCATCAGGAGTAAGCCAAGACTCGAAGGTCAATGTTTTCTCGTCCAGATTGAGGTGCATGGTAGGATAATCCAGACAGGCAGCCTCATGGATGTTGATGTAGAGTCCGTCCTTGGTCTTCATCTGGAGAGAGGTCTGAACACCGGTATCAGAGAAGACGGTGGTAGATGAATTGCTCTTGTAAGCTTCACGGTTTTTCGCAATAATTGGGCGAATGCCTGTCAATGGAGTAATGTTGTAATCATACTCCTGTGTATCATAATCACCAGGAATCCAGTAAGCGGTATGATCGCCTGCCATGGCAAACTGGGTATGCTCCTCCTGGATGACGAAATAATTCAGACTTTCCTGCTGTGGGAACTCATAGCGCAAGCCCATACCATAATCATATACACGGAAACGGATGGTGATGTTACGCTTAGAAGCAGCCTGGTTCAGGTTTACCTCCATCTCGTTGTAATGGTTGCGGATGGTAGCGGTCTCGCCCCATACCGGCTTCCAGGTTTCATCGAAAGTCGATGTCTTGCTGCCGGTTTCAGTAAAACCATCCATCAGGCTGGTTTCCTCCATGCCCTTAGAGGCATGTTTATCCTTAGCCAGTTCCAATCCTAAGTGGGATGGCTTACATACAGTCTTTCCCTTATAGCTCATCTCATAGGTAGGCTGTCCCTTTTCGGTCAAAGAGAATGTTACCGAGACGTTGCCGTTAGGCGACTTTACGGTCTGGGCTGCTGCCAACATAGGAAGCAAGAGGCCCATCACTAATACATTCAGTTTTTTCATACTGTTCAGTTGTTGTTTATTCTTTCTTTTGAATCTTCGTTAGTTTATCTCAATCATTATCTGTTTATTCTTAAGATAGTGCAAAGATACAAAAAACAAAAATACCCTCCACGTTTTGGGAGGGTATTTTTCTGCAAATGAGTGTGCAAACGTTTGCACTGTATATATAATCATGTTAGTTAGACTCTTCCAGACTGCGAAATCATCTCTGTGATACTCTGCACGAAACGCTTGTCAGCAGCCAGATCCTCTATGTTGAGGTGCATGCGATAACGCCAGTAATGCTTAGGGTTAGCCGGAATATTGATACGCTCAGCATCGGCATCTGGCAGACGAAGAGCCTCATCGGTAGCCAACCAGTCCTGGATGCTCAATATGCAGAGCATGGATGGAGAGGTAAGATGGCGGCTGATGATGTCACTAGCCAACCAGCCTGGGAGTGGATGAGGTGCTGATCCCTGACGGTAGAGCATCGTATTGTAATACTCCTGGGTACGCTGGATATTCTCATCCCACCACATGCGCAGAGTAGGCATATCGTGGCTCGAAATGGTACATACCGAGCGGTATGGGTTACGGCTCAGATGTCCGAACTTAACCGATGGATCCTTTGGCATGCTCTGGAGTTCCAGACTCAATATCTTCAACTCGTCCATTACCCAAGGCACACAGTCTGGAACCATACCGAGGTCTTCGGCACAAACTAGCATGCGGGTAGCCTGAACCAGCTTAGGCAACTTTTTCATCGCCTCCTGATACCAGAACTGGTTGTTGCGGCGATAGAAATAGTCGTTGTAAAGGCGGTTGAACGCAGCCTTGTCATTATCATAGAGCGACTCGTAGATAAAGTCGAGCTGGGCTGAGATACGTGGATGGAAGACGCCAGGGTTGGTATGATCGCGTACGAAGAGTACATCGCTGATCAGGGCATACAAGCCATCACGCAGCCAGAGTTCCTTCTCATTTGTTACGTCAGCAAAGAGAGCCTCTACCTTGCGCTGGGTATCTACCTCAGGCTTCATCTGATAACGCTCGTCATCCAGACGGTCGAGATACTTCTCCTTTACCTCGCCGGCACGCTCATGGAACACACGATCCAATACCCAATCGGTAATGAACGGACGGGTAAAACGGTCTTCCTGGAAGTGCAAACCATAGCTTTCAATCTCTTCACGGCTCATGGCAAGCGCCGGTGCAAACTGTCCGAGCAATCCATGTACGCTATGTACCGGAATCTCCCAGATACGGAAGAAGCCCAATACGTGGTCAATGCGGTAAGCATCAAAGTATCTTGCCATGTTCTGGAAACGGCGGTTCCACCACTGGCAGCCATCCTTCAGCATCTCAAACCAGTTATAGGTAGGGAATCCCCAGTTCTGACCATTGGCAGAGAAGTCATCAGGTGGAGCACCCGCCTGACCATTGAGGTTGAAGTATTTAGGTTCCGTCCATACATCGCAACCATTGCGGTTTACGCCGATTGGAATATCACCCTTCAAAATAACGCCCTTAGCCTTGGCATGCTCGTGAGCCTCCTGCATCTGTCGGTCCAGTACGAACTGTACGAAATAGAAGAACGCCACGTTCTTGTAAGCAGCAGTCTTAGGGTCGGCAAGCGCCTTGCGCTCAGCCTCATCCCATACCTGATGATCTGGCCACTGGTTGAAATCAGCCGTACCATTCTTATCACGCAGGTATGAATACTGTGCGTAAGGAACCAGCCACAGTTCAGTATCTTGGAAGAAAGCCTTGTATTCGGCTGTCTTCATCATCTTTTCACCTTCCTGATTGAAGATTTGGCGCAAGTAATTTATCTTGAAATCATTTACTTTCTCGTAATCTATCTTATCCAGTGCGTTCAACTCAGCACGTGTCTTCTCTGCCTCAGCACGAGCCTTGGCATCCTTCAGCTCAGGGAGAGCATGGAGGTCGACATACTGCGGATGAATAGCGAAGACGCTGATGCAGCTGTATGGATAACTGTCGGTCCATGTATGGGTGATGGTGGTATCATTGATAGGAAGGAGCTGGAGCACCTTCTGACCGGTAGAAGCCACAAAATCAATCATGGTCTTCAGGTCACCGAAGTCACCAATACCGGCACTCTTACGGGTACGCAATGAGAATACAGGCACCTGCGTTCCGGCAAGTTTGCGGTTATACAGAGCGAAGAAAGCCTGGTCGAGTTCATAAGATACCAACTCACCTGCCTTCATCTCCGGCAAATCCACGGTTCTGTTCATGCTGGTTTCCCAGAGAAGCTCGTTCTTCGCATTACGGAAAGCCACGAACTTAAACTCCAGATGGCTGCCCTCAAGATGAGTCGCATCAATATCAGCCACCCATTCATTATAGGTATGCTGAATCATCGGAAGAATCTTCTGCACATCCCAGACACCCAAAGCTTTATCTGCACCCAATACACCCAGACGCTCACCATCGCGAAGCTGAGGAGCACGGACTATCAGACGCACAATCTTGCTGCCCATTTCCAGCTTCATCTCCTGTGGAGCCTGATGATTGATGCAATCGGTAAAGGCACTGCTGTAGAGGTAAGCATCCTCCGGCATAACCTTCCAGTGGTCGTAAAGGGTATAAACTGCAGCTTTCTTGGCATTTACATCGAGCTGATGCTTAATCATAAGCCATTCGGTCTTGACTGCTCTTCCTTCACGTTCTACACTATAATAATAGGTATACGATTTTTCTGGTGATTCAACACACCAGTCGCATGCCCATCTTTCACCATCTGTTGTCTCGAGAGGAAGTTTCAGTTCACCTTCCTCCGTCTGAATGTTTACGACGATCTGTTCGCCGAACATTGCTTTATATTCAATATTAAACTGTACTGTCATAAGACTCTTAAAGGCTCTTGAAAATGTTATAATTTATGTTTGATGCTACAAAGGTAAGAAAAAACGAGCGAAAAACGTATCTGAAATTTGCATATTTTTTCTCACAAATCGTGCAAACGTTTGCACTACCCCTACTCTGTAGAAACAATAATTAATCGTTCATCTCATTTTATTCTGATTTCTTATCCTTGATGATACTCACAGACAGTGCACCCGCAATCAGCAGGATACCTGCCACAATCATCATATCGCTCTGATGAGAACCCACCAGACTCAAGACAATTCCACCGCAGATAGCAGCCACAATCTGAGGGATACAGATGGTTCCGTTAAACAGACCGAGATAAGCACCCATGTGACCATATCCCTGCAAAGCATTGGTAACAAAGGTGAAAGGCATCGCCAGCATGGCTGCCCAACCGGCACCAATCATCAGGAACGGAACAAACTGCAGATACCGGTCATGCAGGAAAGGTATCAGGGCAAAACCCACACCACCGATAACCAGACTGACAGCGTATGCCACCTTCGTATTCTTAAACTGAGGGAGAATCACAGCCCAGACTACACTACCTACAGCCTGTACGGCAAAGAGAATGCCCACCCAGTTGCCTGCCTCCTGGAATGCTTCAGAAGCAGGATCGGTCGTATTCCATACGGTTTCAGCGATGGCTCCCGTAGAATAATTCCAGAGATAAAGGAAACCAGCCCAGCAGAAGAACTGAACCAGTCCCACCTTCCAGAAGGTAGATGGCGCCTTGCGGAGCAAAGTAATCCAACCGGCCTTGTCTTCAGAAGCCTCAGCATTAGGATTCTTCACTCTTCCCTCTTCCCTCTTCGCTTCATTATACTCCGCATACTGCTGTGGATTCCACTCCTTCACCTTCATCGTGGTGTAGATAACACAGAGAATCAGGATAGCCGCACCGATATAGAACGACCAGATGACAGAATCAGGAACCACACCCTTCTCAGCATAATTCTTGATACCGAGGAAGGTAAAGAGGAATGGGAAGATATATCCGGCTACAGAACCGGCATTGCAGAGGAAACTCTGGATAGAGTAAGCCTTTGCCTTCTGTTTTTCATTTACCATATCGCCTACCAACATCTTGAACGGCTGCATCGCCATGTTGATGCTCGTATCGAGGAACATCAGCGCTATCAGTCCGAAGAGCATCGCACCGCTCACGGTCAGTCCGAGCGAACCGGCATTCGGGAGCAGGCACATTACCAGGACGGCAATCGTAGCACCCACAAAGAGATAAGGGATGCGGCGACCGAAGCGGCACCACGTCTTATCACTCAACGTGCCCACGATAGGCTGAGCCAGGATTCCCATCAGAGGAGGGAGAATCCAGAAATAACTCAAGTTGTGTGGGTCAGCACCCAACGTTGCAAAGATTCGGGAGATGTTGGCGCTCTGTAGGGCGTAGGCAATCTGTACTCCGAAAAATCCGAAGCTCAAGTTCCAGAGCTTCCAGAAACTTAAATCAGGTTTTTGTTTCATCGTTATATTGTTTTTATATTTTTATCTTGTTGTTCCTCTCACCACAAGTCGTGTTCTCACCACTCGCTTCTCCACCTCATCTCTAGGGATGGAGCCTTCCACCTGACCAATCAGGATATTGGCAGCTTCCTCGCCTACGGCTACACCTCGCTGCTCAACCGTAGTAAGCATCGGGTCGCACGCCTTGGCACGGTCACCATTGGTGAATCCGCAGATGCTGATTTCTTCAGGCACCTTGAATCCCATGCGCTTGGCGGTATAGAGGATACCGATTGCCGTATCATCATTGATGGCAAAGAAAGCATCCGGACGATCTTCCTCTATCAGAATATCCGGCGTTATTGCTTCGGCATTGGCACGGTCATCGCAGATCTTCACCCAGTCAGGGTTCTCCGTCAAGCCATGCTTTACCAGCGCATCATGATAACCGTTATATCGGTTCTTGGAGATTTCCAGATTCATCGGCGAGCCGTAGAAGGCAATCTTCTTGCAGCCCGTATCAATCATGTGGGTAACGGCAGTAAAGGCACCCATATAGTCATCTACCACCACTCGCGAGCAGTTCACGCCCGTACATATTCTATCATAGAAGATGAGCGGCACCCCATTCTGCAGCAGTTTTTCGAAATGGTCATACTGCTTGGTATCCTTCGCCTGTGAAACGATGATGCCACAAACCTTGTTCTGATAGAAGTCTTCACAGATGGCCACCTCCTTATCGTAACGCTCGTTACTCTGCGCCACCATCACACGGTAACCTCTGGCTCTAGCCTCTTCCTCTATACCCGAAAGCACCGACATGAAGTAATAGTGTACCACCTGAGGCAAAATAACTCCAATCACCTTCATCGGCTTCACCTTATTATGTCTTAAAGCTTCACCCAGGAAATTAGGAAAGAAGTTATGTTCACGTGCGTATTTCTGAATACGCTCCTTTTGGGCAGTACTGATACGAGAACTGTCCTTCAATGCCCGGCTCACTGTGGCAACACTTACGCCCAGATCGCGAGCAATATCTTTCATTGTTATTGTTTCTTTATCGCCCATTGCTATTAGTTGTGCTGCAAAATTACGAAATATCCTCAATATCAGTTCAAAGTTCTTGACTTAAATCAAGTAATTTCTGTGCAAACGTTTGCACAAAATAAATAACGGAATTAACACAAAAATCGTACAACATTAGAGAAAAGAACTTAATTTTGCACACAGAAACGACAAGTTTATGGGCAAGCGCCCCATTCCTACCTTAATACAATATAAGTAAGATGCCAGAAAGACCCCGAAAATAGCCAGAACGGCATTTTGAGTAGGAACGACAATAACTTAAGCCAAGAAGAAAAGAAGAAAAAGTAGATAAATAAATATAATTCATTAACTTAAAAATCAAGCAAATGATGAAGCAGGTAAAAATTAAATTGCCTCTCAGAGCGTTGACCCTAGCAAGCGGTCTGCTTCTGACGGTGAGTTCCTTTGCGCAGACAAATGCAGTTAAGGGACATGTGAAGGATGCTTCTGGTGAGCCTATCATGGGTGCAACCATTACAGTTAACGGTAAGGCAGTGGGCATTACCGATATGGATGGTAACTTCTCAGTTGATGCAGCGCCAGGTGCCAAGATTACATTCACCTATCTGGGTATGACACCGCAGACAGTGAAGGCATCTAGTAACATGAACATTACCTTGGAAGATGACTCAAAGGCTTTGAATGAAGTCGTTGTCATCGGTTATGGTGTAGCTAAGAAAAACGACTTGACAGGTTCCGTTACAGCTATCAAGCCAGACGAGAAGAACCATGGTATCATTACTTCTGCACAGGATATGATCCAGGGTAAGATTGCCGGTGTAAATGTCAACTCATCAACGGGTGCTCCTGGTGATGGTGCACAGATTCGTATCCGTGGTGGTGCTTCTCTTACTGCGAGCAACAACCCATTGATTGTTATCGATGGTATGCCTATGGATAACAATAATACAAAAGGTGTAAACAACCCTCTTTCTCTTGTCAATCCTAACGATATCGAGAGCTTCACCGTATTGAAGGATGCTTCAGCTACAGCCATCTATGGTTCCCGTGGTTCTAATGGTGTCATCATCATTACAACCAAGAAGGGTCGCAGCGGCCAGAAGCCACAGGTTTCTTACAATGGTACACTTTCGGTAAGTACTGTTGCCAAGAAGATGGATGTGATGAATGCTTCCGAATATACAGACTTCATCAAGAACTATTATGGTGAAGATTCTTCTGCCTACAAAGGTTTAGGCTGGAAGAAGTTCAATGAAGATGGAACTCCAGATTATTCTGCCGGCACATACGATACCGACTGGCAGGACGAGATTTACCGTGCAGCTGTCAGCCATGAGCATAATGTAAGTTTAACAGGTGGCATCAGCAAGAAATCATGGTCAATGCCTTATCGTGTCAGCGTTGGTTACACCGGTCAGGAAGGTATTCTGAAGGGTTCTGACTATAAGCGAGTTACTGCCGGTTTCAACATCAATCCATCATTGTTCGACAAGCACCTTAACATTAATGTCAACGGTAAGTATTCTTACTCAAAAACAAATCCAGGTGGACAGGATGCAGTAGGCGCAGCTGTCTCTATGGATCCTACTCGTCCTGTTAAGAGTAGTGATGAGAAATTCAAGAACTGGGGTGGCTATTGGCAGTGGGCATTACCTACTACCTCATATGACCCTACATTCCCATATAACCGCAACAACGATGCTCCAACAAACCCTGTAGAAAAAGTTGAAAACTACGATTTCTACAAGAGTGCGCATATTCTCTTGGGTAATGTAGAGGCAGACTATAAGATACATGGTTTCGAAGACCTTCATCTTCACGCCAACATAGCTGGAGAATATAGCACTGGTGGAGAGTACAACACCAACAATCCACAATCTACATACGGATTCTACTATGGTGGCAACAGCGAAAATAAGGAGAAGAAGTATAACGTTGTAGCTACTGCCTATGCTCAGTACACCAAGGATTTCAACAAGGCTAACCACTTCGACATCATGGCTGGTTACGAATATAGCCACATGAAATATTGGGGAGACCAGTGGAGCAAGTCTATGTATCCATCTACCTACGAAGGTAAGAATGATGCAGGCGAAGCTCTTGCAGGAACCGTGAAGTCTTACGATACAAGCAACTGGAAGGGACAGACATACCTCGTGAGCTGGTATGGACGCGCCAACTATTCTTTGCTTGACCGTTATCTCCTTACATTCACTGCCCGTTATGATGGCTCAAGCCGCTTTGCAGACGGACACCGTTGGGGTTTCTTCCCATCAGCAGCCTTCGCATGGCGTATCAAAGACGAAAAATTCCTGAAAGATATTGATGCTATCAGCGACTTGAAACTCCGACTTGGTTGGGGTAAGACCGGTCAGCAGGATACAGGTAAAGAGTACTACACCGCTACCTATAAGAAGAGTACAAGTAATCACCACCTCTATCCAATCGGTGGTATTGCCAACAACCCAGGAATACTCTACCGTCCATTGGCATACAATGACGAATTGACTTGGGAGACGACTACTACATGGAACGTAGGTCTCGACTATGGTATGTTCGACCAGAGACTCACCATCAACCTTGATGGTTATATCCGCAAGACAACCGACTTGCTCAGCACAACAACCATCGCTGCAGGTCAGAACTTTGACAATGCTCTCTTGATGAATGCAGGTACATTGAAAAACAAGGGTTTTGAGGTAGCTATCACAGGTCGTCCTATCCAAACCAAGGACTGGTTTGTAGAATTGAGCGTCAACGCTGCTTACAACAAGAACGAGATTACCGAACTTGCAGGCGGTCGTGATTTGATGGAGGCAGGCATGCAGGTAGGTCAGAACCAGGCGATCACCTATCATAAGGTAGGAAAGCCAGCCAACTCATTCTTGGTTTACCAGCAGGTTTACGATGAGAGCGGACGTCCAATCATGGGTTGCTACGTAGATCGTAATGGCGATGGTACAATTGACGAGAACGACAGATACTTCTATAAGAATATCGTGGCTCCTTGGACAGGCGGTTTCAGCTTCAAGGTTGCATACAAGAACTGGGATCTCGGCAGTAATTTCCGTGCAAGCTTCGGAAACTATCTCTATAATGGATACGCAGAAGGTGCGATAAATACAAAAGAGGTATGTAGTGCAAAAGGATATTATAAAAATACCACAAAGGAGTTAGTAGCTCTTGGCTGGACTTCGTACAACTATCCTCTTACCGACTACTTCGTACAGAATGGCAGCTTCTTGAAGTGCGACAACATCACACTGGGCTATAACTTCAACAATCTGCTGAAGGGTGGCAACTACAAGGGCATCTCTGGCCGTATCTACGCCTCATGCTCTAACGTGTTTACTATCACCAAGTATAAAGGTATTGATCCTGAAGTAACATCAGGTAAGGACGACAACATCTATCCTCGTTGCCGCACATTCCTGCTCGGTCTGAACCTTAACTTCTAACAATTTAAAATAGATTTCGATATGAAACTCAATAAATTCAACATAATTGCCCCAGCAGCAGCTCTTCTGCTTTCAGCAAGCTTGAGCTCTTGCATGGATGACTTGAACAAGGGAAACATTGACCCTACTGTTGATGCCAATCCTAATATTACGGGCTTATACAGCAAGTGCTATGCTGGTCTTATCATGGAGGGTAATGACGGTAATGCCGATTTCTCTATCGATGACGCTGGTAAGTCAACCCTTCTACGCAACCTGTTCAACTTCAACGAGGTACCTACCGACGAAGCTGTCTGCTGGTGGTCGGATGGCGGTATCGCAGATGTTGCCTACAATAAGTTCGATCCGGGTAATGCTACTCTGAAGAATCTCTACTATCGTCTGATGTCAAACATCTCTTATGAGAACCATTTCTTAAGTCTCGATGCAGCAAAGGCTGATAAAACTAAGTATGCAGAGGTACGTGTACTTCGTGCCTATAGCTATTTCTTGATGCTCGACTTCTTTGGAGACCCGACATTCATTGACAAGATTTCGCCAGAAACACCACGTCAAGCACACTCTTACAATTCAAAGTTTGAGGAAGGCAAAACATATACTCGCGCAGAGCTTCTTCAGTTAGGTCGTGAGTTCTTGTTCAACTGGGTAGAAAGCGAATTGCTTGCTGCAGAGCCAGACCTGTTGGAGGCAAAGCCAGAGACTGATACAGATCCAGACTATGGCCGCGTAGACAAAGGCACATGCTGGTTGCTCTTGAGCCGTCTGTACCTCAATGCCGGTACATACCTCAACAACGATGGTCAGAACAATCAATATTGGGATAAGGCTCTCGAATATGCCGAGAGGGTTATCAATTCAGACTATAAGCTCTTCGATGACAGCAAGATGTCTAATGAGGCTAAAGCTAATGGCTACAAGCCATACGACCTGCTCTTCATGGGCGACAATGGTTCAAATGGTGCAAGCTGCGAGGCTCTTCTGCCTTTGATGCAAGATGGTGACAAGACTCAGGGATACGGTGGCTCGATGTTCTTTGTTGCAGCTCTTTGGGATGGTACAATGCAGACTGTTACAGATAAGAATGCTGCCACTACTGCCAACTCATGGTCAGGTATGCGTGTACGTCCACAATTCGTAGAGAAGTTCTTTACCCATCCAAAAGATGTGGTAAACAAGAAAGCTTCCGAAATCCGTGCTATGAACGTTGATGACCGTGCTATCCTTTGGGGTAAAGATCGTACTTTAGAGATTGGTGCTAACGATAAGTTCGTCAAGGGTATTGCAACACCAAAATGGAATAACAACTATTCTAATGATGGTACTCCTCACGACAGCTATAACGTAGATATAGACTTCTTCCTCTTCCGTGTAGCTGAGGCTTACCTCAATGCAGCTGAGGCTGAGATGCACCTCAATGGTGAAAGCTCGGCTAAGGCAAAGAAGTATATCGATGCTCTTCGCAACCGTGCCCACGCAAGACCACGTGCTTCTTATACTCTTAACGACGTGCTCGATGAGCGTGCCCGTGAGTTGTATTGCGAAGGTCTCCGCCGTACCGATTTGATCCGTTTCAATCAGTTTGGTGGCAGTCAGGCTACATACAATTGGGAACTTAAGGGTGGTAGTACTAATGGTACAACCTTCGCCAAGACCTATAATGTATATCCTCTCCCATCTTCAGAGGTTCTTTCTAACAAGAACTTGACACAGATTGATGGATACAACGAGGTTCAAAACTAAAGTATAAAAGAATTATTAAAGAAAACGCAATATGAAGAATAAATATATAATTGGTGCTCTGCTTGTCGGCATCATCAGCTTATTCGCATCATGTTCGGATGACAACGACTCTAACCCAACGCTGATTCAGCCTAAAGAGTTTGTGTTGAACACTCCTGCATATGCCAATGCGACTATTGATTTGGAAAAATCTACTGGTCTTGAGCTTACATGGTCACAGCCTAAGTACACAGCAGACAATGCCCCAATCAACGCAACATACGAGGTGCAAGTATCTCCAAACAACAGCTTCACAGTTTCTACTGATGAAGCTGCTGCAGACGAGAGTGGAGAAAAGGTGCCAGACTACGCGGTTCTTAGCAACACCACACAGAAATGTAATATTTCTGCCTCTGCAGAAGAAATGGACAAGGCATTGGTAAAGATACTTAAATGGACAGAAGAGAATGTTCCTGCCGAGCAGGAGATGTACGTTCGTGTTAACGCTTACATCCTTGAGGGCACAAGCCGTCTGAATCCTGTCGCTTCAAACTCAGTAAAGCTCAACGTAAAGCCTTACTATATTGAACTGAAGGATGCTGTTCCAACAATGTGGTATCTTGTAGGTAACATGTTCGGCGCTAAGTGGGCAAACGACAAGAACATTGGAGAAGACGCACTTCCTATGTTCCTTAAGCCAAACTTCTCTTACGATAAGAAGACTGGTGCTGGTGAGATTGAATACACCAACTACTTCCTTACCGGTGATTACAACGACAAGGCCGAGTGCGACGGAGCTGGTTTCAAGATTCTGCCAGCAGACTTCAACTGGGATTATAGTATGAACGCTGATGGCGCTACAAAGGGTACTATCATCTACCGTAACGGTGGTAGCGACGGTGGTCACATCGTAGCTCCGGAAGCCGGTTACTACACCATCACTCTCAACACAGCTGACAATACAGCCAAGATGGAGAAGTACGAGGGTGCAGTAAACAACTATGGTACTATCCAGATTGCAACCTCATTAGACGATTTCGCGAGCGACACTCCAATGCTTCCTTACAACACAGAGGGCGTTGAAAACCACGCTTGGTACTATGTGATGGAAGTTCCTGCCGGACAGACAGTAAGCTTCAAGTTCAAGATTGCTGGTTCTTGGGATACCAACTGGGGATATGGTGCAGCAGATGGCGCTATCAACATGTATGGTAAGTGCGAGGCTAATGGTCATAACATCGGCTTGGCAGAAGGCAAGTATGTCATCTCATTCAACGACATCACAGGTTCGTTCAGCATCGTTAAATTGTAAATCACTTAAAGTATAGACAATTATGATTAAGAAAATATTATTGGGAATGACCCTGCTGATGTCTATGGTATCTTGTACCGAGGACTACACAGATTGGGGTAACCCACAGAGCAATCCTAAGGAGGAAGCCGTATCATTCGGAAATGGTAGTGTAACTCCAGTTGATGTCATCAACTTGGCTGATGTTAAGACAGAGAAGGTAAAAGTGGCGAGCATTGTTGCTCCCACTTCTTCCAACGCTGCTTATACACCTAATTATAAGATTAACTTCGACGGTCAGTCATTCGACATTGATGCTGATGGCAACATGGCAACAGCTGAATTGACAAGCTATATCGTAGATAAGTGGGGAAAGCGTCCTACAGAGCGCGACATCGATGCTACTCTTGATGCATGGGTAAGCAATGGCTCAACAGCCGTGAAGATGACTACATCTGCAACATTCCAGGTTAAGGCTATTCCTGAGGCTCCAGTTATTGAAGATGGCTATTACCTCGTAGGCGATATGTTTAATGTCGAAGCCGTTGGTGATGCCCCAGCCGTTGACGGTTGGAATACTGTAAGTGCTAAGCAGGCATTCAAGCACAGCGATAAGGATGTATATGAAGATCCTGTTTTCACCATCACATTCGAGACAACCAAGGCTAATCAGTATTGGAAGATTATTCCTAAGAAGAACGTTGATGCCGGTAACTTCTGGGCTGCTGGCGTAGTAGGTCCTAAGGTTGACGGCGACGACAGCATGACAGGTTTGTTGACCAACGGTGACGCTAAGGCTGGTAAGATTGCCAAGGCTGGTAAGTATAAGCTCACCATCGACATGATGGACTACTCTTATACCTTAGAGGAGGTTAATTACGATCCATTCATCTACTTCATCGGTAGTACTGATGGTTGGAAATCCAATGATCAGAAGCTTGCTCTCGTAGACGATGCAAAGGGCGTATACACTGGTTATGTTTATTTGGCCGATCCTAACGCTGCTGGCTTTGAGTTCAAGTTCCAGCGCGCGCAAGGAAACTGGGACACCGCTATTGGTGCAGGTACATTTGTAAGCTTTGGTGGAGCTGCTATCGGTGTCGACAATGGCAACATCGGCGTAAATGCAGGCGAAGGTGTTTACTACATGGATGTTAATCTTTCAGAAGGCACTATCACAGCCACTAAGATTGAGACCATGGGTATGATTGGTGGCTTCAACGAATGGGCTGGCGACGCACCAATGACTTGGAATGCTGATGAGTATTGCTTCGAGGCAACAAATGTAGGTGTTACTG
>ERZ1026988.355-NODE-355-length-20475-cov-5.229677_pt1 | contig 20475 bp, 18 predicted proteins | sample MGYA00519291_ERZ1026988 | MGnify/ENA primary metagenome ERZ1026988 (study PRJEB26926, sample SAMN06164795) | human gut metagenome | biome: ENVO:00009003; feature: ENVO:2100002; material: ENVO:00002003 | host: Homo sapiens | place: USA | collected 2012 ... | reverse complement strand
TCGGTAGCCTTGATGGCAATATGCCGTTTACACCGTTCATTCAATTCTTGATCGGAGATTTCTTCAATGATTTTTCCTTTGTCAATTAAAATAAATTCTGTTGCAGTTTGGTATAATTCTTCCAAAATATGGCTGGACACCAAAATTGTCATTCCATATTCCTTGTTCAAGGATTTCAGCAAATTTCTGACTTCGACAATCCCGGCAGGGTCAAGTCCGTTGATCGGTTCATCGAGAATTAAAAATTCTGGCGTGTTCAAGAGAGCGATTGCAATTCCCAGCCGTTGCCTCATACCCAAAGAAAAATTGCGAACACTCTTTTTGCCAGTGTCCTTTAAGCCAACCACATTCAAAGTCTTTTCAATCACTGTTTTATCGGGGATGCCGCGTTGGATGCGTTGTATCTCCATATTTTGATAAGCTGTCATGGCCGGAAATAGTGCAGGTGTTTCAATCATGCAGCCAATCCGCTTTCTCTGTTCCTGCAAATCTTTTGCCGAACTCTTTCCCCATAAGCCTAAAGTACCGCTGGTCGGGAATGCCAGCCCTGTAACCAATCGCAGAAAAGTAGTTTTACCTGCTCCGTTCTGACCGATAAAACCGTAGATTTTCCCTTTCTCAATTTGCAAGTCAATATGATCTAAGGCAACAGTATGCCGGTATTTTTTTGTCAGACTATGTGCCTGTAAAATGATGGAACTCATGTTATCAACCTCCTTTATGATTGATTGTAAGAGGCAATCATAAAGAATTTCTTAAATCCAAACAGAAATCTCTAAAAAATGTCTAAAGCCAGAGGTCTAATCTCTGGCTTTGTGTAAACGGTATCCAATACCCCAAACAGTATCAATAAAGTCCTTGTCCGGGCAAACGGCTTTTAATTTGTTACGGAGATTACTTATATGAACATTTAATGTGTTATCCTCACTGATATACTCGGTGTTCCAAACACTTTGAAATAAATTTGCTTTTGAGAATATTTTATCCGGGTATTTCATCAGCAACTCTAAAATTGCAAATTCTTTTGCCGTCAAAGTCAATTCGCTGCCTTGCAAAAAGGCGGTATTATCGTTCAAATCCAAAATCAAATCGCCATGACGTAAATAGGTAGGAGTATCTTTTTGAAACTGCACTCGACGGAGATTACTTTCAATTCTGGCCAGAACTTCCTCCATATCAAACGGTTTTGTAATATAATCATCTGCACCGAGACGCAGTAAATCTATTTTGTTTTGCGTTGTTCCTTTGGCAGAAATAATGATGATTGGAACCGTAGAACATTCTCTTACCGCTGTAAGTACGGTATCACCATTTCGATATGGAAGCATAATATCAAGCAAAATCAAGTCGATATTATTTTCCCGCAGGCAATCCAATACATGAAGCCCGTCATATTGGCAAAAAAACTTCATATCCATTTTCCTGCAAAAATTCAGCTAATAACTTGCTGATTTCCAAATCATCCTCAACCAACAGAATTTTCATTTTCGTTTTTCACCTGCTTTTTATATCGTCTATCAGCGGGTTTGTCTGTTTCCTTGGGGATCAACCAAACACCGGCCATTTTCACAGCGCTGGGAATACGGCCCTCGACGCAGTAATAGTTGACTTGACGGGACGAAACGCCCCATTTCTCGCTTGCCTCTTTGAGTGTCATATAGTCCATATTTGCACCTCCGACAACATTTCTTATTATATTTCATTTGCTCGAAGAATACAAGGCATGATATATCTATCATATATTTGTGCTCATATCTCGGTACAATGCAGCCAAAATCTCCGTTTCAAATTGTAGTATTGATAGAGGGGAAAACGAGGGAAGGGTTACGATAGCAAGCACAGCAAGCGAGTACCCGCTTGCGAATTTTGAGATTTTCAGGTCCCTTGCCCGAAAATTCAAAATTGCTTGTTGGGATAGTCCCAAACCCTTATAAAGAACGGAGGCGGCGCATGGCAAACCGAAAGCGAAATATTCAAATAAAATTCTATGTCACGGAGGACGAAAAACGGCTCATAGACGAAAAAATGAGCCAGTTACCCACACGCAGATATGGCGCTTACCTCCGCAAGATGGCGATTGACGGATATATCATCTATACGGACACCGCAGATATCAAGGCATTTACCAAAGAGCTTTCCGCCATTGGTCGGAATATCAACCAGATTGCCAAGCGGATCAACGCCGGAGGTCCTGCGTATCAGGCCGACATGGACGAGATACGGGAAAGGCTGGATGAGATATGGCAGTTACAAAGACACATCCTATCAAGTCAACGCTGAAAGCGGCTATCGACTATATCTGCAACCCGGAAAAGACGGACGGAAAACTGCTTGTATCCTCCTATGGCTGCACCGCCGAAACTGCGGATATCGAATTTTCCTGGACCCGCCGCCATGCCATCGACAAGGGAACGAACCTGGGTCGCCATCTAATCCAAGCCTTTCAGCCTGGGGAGGTTACGCCGGAACAGGCCCATGAAATAGGCATGGAACTTGCAAAAGAAATCCTGGGCGGCAAGTATGAGTTTGTCCTTACCACCCACATAGACAAAGATCATGTTCATAACCACCTGATTTTCAATGCGGTCAGCTTTGCGGATCACAAGCATTATCATTCCAACAAGCGGAGTTATCACTATATCCGCCGCACCTCCGACCGGCTTTGCAAGGAACATGGTCTGTCTGTCATTATTCCTGGACAGGACAAGGGCAAGAGCTATATTGAACATCAGGCCACGCAGAACGGCACCAGCTATAAGGCAAAGTTGAAAGCTGCCATTGACCGACTTCTGCCAGCCTGTTCCAACCTGGAAGAACTGCTTCGCCGTCTGCAGAGAGAAGGTTATGAGATCAAGCGCGGCAAGTATATCTCTGCCAGAGCACCGGATCAGGAACGGTTCACCCGTCTGAAAACGCTGGGGGTTGACTACACCGAAGAAGCCCTTACCGCCCGGATCGCCGGACGATCCAGACCTTCCCGCCAACCGAAACGGCAGGACGGAAAGATCAGTCTGCTCATTGATATCCAGAATAACATCAAGGCACAGCAGAACGCAGGCTTCACCCATTGGGCGAAGCTGAACAATCTGAAACAGGCCGCCAAGACCATGAATTTCCTGACCGAACATGGGATAAGCAGCTATGGAGAACTGGAAGGCAAACTGAGCGCAGTATCCGCACGCAGAGATACCGCTCATGCAGAGATCAAGCGGATAGAAAGCAGAAGCGCCGAACTTGTCCTTGTGATGAAGCACGCCGGAACTTACCGTCAGCTAAAGCCTCTTTATGACAGATACCGCAAATCGAATGATAAAGAAAAGTTCCTGCGGGGGCATGAGAGCGAGATCATCCTTTTTGAAGCGGCCGCCAGAGAATTGAAACGGCTGGGGGCTGTGCCGTTGCCGACAACGGAAAGCATGAAAAAGGAACTTGCCAATCTCACCGCAGAAAAGGAACGGCTCCTTGCTGAATACAAAGCCGCAAGGACCGAAGCCCAGGAATACGATACCGTTAAGCAGAATGTGGATGCGCTGCTGACCGTTCCAAAGGAACAGGAACAACAGCGGCGGCATGAACTTGAATAAATTTCTTTGAAAGACGCTGGGCGCAGCTCCCAGCATCCTGTATAATGGAACTGCGGAAGGAGGTTTTACCGATGACAAGAAGCGAAGCAATCAAAGCATTTTTCTTCAAAAGCGTATTGCCCGTGACCATGGCACTGATCCTGTATTGTATCTTCAAATCTGCCTGCGTGAAGAACGGAGAGGTTGACTATGTATGGCTCTGGATACTCTGCGGGCTACCGTTTGGCCTCCATCGGATGTGCCTCTGGATCGTGCCGGGCGGCGGCTCTCTGGGTGGAGGGATCGCCCTGTTTGCATTGAACTTTATTATCGGTGGTGTGATCGGTGGTTTCATTCTGGCATGGCGGTTGATCGTGGCAGTGTGGTATGTGCCGCTGACGGTGTACCGGCTGATCGTTGGATGATTTTCTTGCGTCATGGAAATATGGAAAACTGCCGCTCGTGCCGATGGAAAAACCATTCACAACCTGATGGAAAAAGACAAGCCTTTTCCCACAGGCCTGCAAACAGCTTTCCCACAGCCTCGCAATTCTGACAGTTTACGCACATTCCCACAACGCCTACTGCGGCGGCTATCCATCCTTTCCTATCCAATCCTAATGAGAAAATACTATGGAAATTCCTTTTCAACGGAGGTACAATTTGTACCCCTGTTCAAACAACAGAACCGTGTTAAAGTAATTTGATGATAGCAAAAAGAAAAAGCGGGAGTACAGCCGATCGGACGAACCGAAAAGCTGTACTCCCGTTTTGCGTGACAGAAAGTGTTTGAAATCAAGCCTTTTTCTTCATGTGCCAGCAAGCAGACCAACACATGAGAAATCATAAAGGCTCCCTTTGAAAATACGGATACAGGGAATTATTTTGCGGTTTTTCCACCCCTATCTTCACATATTTTAGACCGTTTGGAACTGTAATGCGGACAAGCGACCAGACATGCCCGGAAGCTCTGCTTGCAGCCGTGAACACATTTTTTGCAGATATGGTTATACTGCCGCCGGCCGTTCTCACCCAGGAAAAATGCCCATTCCAACCGCCATTTCTTGCTTCGGCTCATAGGCAGTCATGCTCCGGCACATCACGGTCGGGCTTCTTGCCCTCCGGGGGCTTGTGCTCGGCACACTCCCGTTTTGCGTCCTCCAACCTCTCACGGATGGAAGGATTCTCCGGCGTTGTCCGCTCTGCATACTCCTGGGCTTTTTCCAATTCTTCGCCGCGTCTGCCGTTGTTGATAACGCCGTCGATCATGCCGTAGTCATCCTCCAGCGTCATTTCAGCGGTGCGGAGAGGATTGTCCTTCTCCGGCTGCTCCGCTGCCACGGCAAAGGCCCGTGTACCATTTCCCATGATAAGATACTTTCCATCATCGGAAATATGGTGGACACCGTAACCGGCCGCCTCCATCTGCTCCCGGCTCATAGCCGTCACCTGAAAGCTGCCCCTCGGTGTCTGCACACGCTCGCCAGTTTCAAAACGGTCTGGCAGATAAGCGAGGTCTTGCTTCTCTGCCGGGATAGGGAGAACAACGATATTGCCATTGATCTGCATAAATCGTTCCGGCGTTTTGAACTGTTCCGTGTATTTCTGAATCAGTTCCGGGGACAGGGACGCAAAATCTTCCTCACCAAGTCCAACCACCAGGAATGTTCCTGCTACGATATCATAAATTTCGCCATCTTCATCCCGCAGTCCACGGTTCAGATCAAGCCCTATGAGCTTTCCTTCATCATTGCAGACCAGCGCCACCGGGTCAGAATAGGGATAAGTTGCGCCAATGTCTCCGCCGACCTCCGCCTGCAGGGAATGAAGATCGGGGTCGATCTCCTTCACATAGGGTTTCTTCATAGGTTCCACTACAAGCACAGTCATCTTTTCCGAGGCAGCCCTTTCCGCAGCGGACAGCATTTCATCCGCATGGGACTTCTCCGGGTCCTCCAAAGCTGCCTTGACCTCCGCCGGGTCAAAATCAAGAAATTCCTCATAGCCCGTGGCGTCCTTGAATTTTTCGATCTCCGAGGGAAGATAGTCCTCCTGCGTCTGCCCCAGCGCCGCCAGCTTTTCATCCAGTGCGGAAATGCGTCCGGCCATCAGGCTTTCGTAAATTTCTTCCTTTGCGGCGTGCGCCTCTGGGTGCTCCGCCGCATACTGCGGGTCGTTCTGACGGAAAAACTCATCCATGTCAAAGGCGATATCCATAGCCCACTCGGATTTTTCTTCTTCGGGAAGATCGTCCTGAAAGGTCATCACCCGGTACTCGTCGGGGATACTGCCGCGCTCACCGTCGTAATACTCATGGAAACTGTCACCCGTATCACGCACATAGCCCTGATCCGTGAAGGTGCCGTTTTCCTCCAACGCAACGTCCCGGCCGTAGGCCTCATAGTCGATGTAATTCTGCAAATGCTCTGGCACCTGCATAACGTCCAGTTCTTCGATGTAATAGCGGCCCAGATCGTCATAGTCATGGATATCGGGGTAAATCTCATAACAATCCAGATTCTCGGTGAGGCTGATGATCTCCTGCAGGCTGCCGCAATGGTCGCCCATTTCCATACCGGCCTGAAACTGTGCGTATTCGCTTTCGCTCATTTCATCCAGCTTCGATGCCAGATAATTCAGCTCGTCCAGATTTTCATATTCACCCAGCTTACTGTAAAGACCGTCCACATAGCAGTCATAGTCCGTGATGAACCATTCCTCATAGGGCTGGCCGAAGTCATCCTTCTGGCCGATCCCGATCCGCTTAAACACTTCCTTCAATTCCTCGGCGGTGGTGGGAAACTTCACCCACTCGCCCACAAGCTCGCCCTCATTGTACTTCCCAAGATTGGTGATAAAGGCGGCAAATGGATAATCCTTGTCGTGATCGTAATATGGCATATCAGCACCTCCTTACAGTTCCGGCGCAGATTTTTCCTTATGGGGCTGCGCCTTGTTTTTCTCCGCACATTCCTTCTTGCCCTGTTCCAGCCATTCCCGGATGGAGGGCTTTTTCTCCGGCTCCGCAGGGCGTTCATGGTTCCACTCGTCGCTCTGCACCGCCGCCAGTAGCTCCCGGTCCTCCGGGGAGAGGGCAGCCACCGCCGCCCTCACTTCGGGTAAATGTTCCAAAGTCTTATTTTCTGCCATTGACACCTTCCTTCCTTTTCGGAAATTCCAGTTTGAAGTTGATGTATTTGCCACCCGTGTCATCCAGGATCACCGCAGCGTCATAAGCAGCCTGTTTCTTTTCAGACCACATTCCCTTGACATTGGTACGTCCCTTTTTCAGAAGGTCCGTTGCCATTTTCTTTGTCAGCTCCTTCTTGCGGCTCGTCCAGAAGCGGTCATTTTTCCAGAGAACGAAACCGCAGGACCGATCCGAACACGCAAAGTTCTTCTTTCCTTCATAGACCGGCTGGCCGCAGCGGAGGCAGGTGCCAATCACTTCCTTCTCCGGAGCAAACAGCTTTTTGCCATCCTCGGAAATGCAGGAATAGGTGGACACGATCTCCTGGACCATCGTGCGGATACCGTCCATGAAGGTATCCGGGTCAGCGCCGCCCTTTGCGATCTCCGTCAATTTTTGTTCCCATTCCGCCGTCAGCATGGGAGAGGTCAGCGGCTCCGGCAAGACTGTGACAAGGTTGATACCGGCTTTTGTGGGGATCAGGCTCTTGCCCTTGCGCTCCACAAATCCGGCTGCTACCAGCTTTTCGATGATAGCCGCCCTGGTCGCAGGCGTGCCAAGACCTTTTCGCTCCGCCTCATCGGGAATATCATCCTTGCCTGCGTTCTCCATAGCGGACAGGAGGGTATCTTCGGAGTAGGGCTTCGGCGGCTGGGTAAAATGCTCGGTGACGGAAACCTCCGCACCGTCAAAAGTCTGCCCTTCGGTGAAGTCCGGGAGCGTATCGCCGTCCCCATCCGCAGGCTTTTCCTTCAAGAAGGCACGGAAAATGCGGTTGATTTCCCGCCAGCCTTCAGAGATGACGCGCTTGCCCTTTGCGGTGAAGGAATGGCCACCGCAGTCAAAGGCAGCCGTGACCGCCTCATACACATACGGCTCCGCCGACGCACACAGCAGCTTGCAGCAGACCAGCAGAAACAAATTACGCTCTCCCAGAGGCAGAGCCTTGATATCCGTTTTTTCAATCTCCATCGTGGGGATAATGGCGTGGTGGTCGGATACATCTTTGTCGGAGATCATGGCCTCCACCAGCGGGAAGAAGTTTGTGCAGCCATCAAAGGGCGGCAGCTTTGCCGCCAGATGGATCACGCAGGACGCCGTTTCCGCCATGTCAGAGGCCAGATACCGGCTGTCCGTGCGGGGATAGGTCAGCAGCTTCTTTTCGTAGAGGCTCTGGGCGTAGTCTAAGGTTTGCTTCGCCGTATATCCAAACAGGCGGTTTGCCTCCCGCTGCAAGGTGGTAAGGTCATAGAGCTTCGGCGGCTGTTCTTTCTTCTGTTCCTTCTTGACAGAGGTACAGGTGACGGCCGCACCCTTGCACATGGCCGCCGCCTGTTCCGCCTTCGCCGGATCGGTGAATTTCTCCGACACTGCTTCGACTCCATCCAGCGTCAGGCGCAGCAAATGATATTTTTCCTTGTGAAACAGCGTGATCTTTGCGTCACGCTCCGCCAGCATTGCCAGCGTGGGTGTTTGCACACGGCCTACATTCAGGGTGCGGTGATAGAGGACGGAGAAAAGGCGCGTGGCATTGATTCCCACCAGCCAATCCGCTTTCTGGCGGCACAGGGCTGATTGATACAATGCTTCATAATCGGCGCCGGGGCGCAGATCAGAAAAGCCCTCCCTGATAGCGCTGTCCTCCATCGAAGAAATCCAGAGACGGAGGACCGGCTTGCGGCAGCCGGCCATTTCATACACCAGACGGAAGATCAGCTCACCTTCACGCCCGGCGTCACAGGCATTGACGATGGTATCCACATCGGGGCGGTCCATCAGGGCGCAGAGATTTTCAAAAGCGTCCTCCTTGCCTGGTGCCAGCACATAGCGGAACGGTTCCGGCAGAATGGGAAGATCATCATAGCGCCATTTCTTGAAACGTTCGTCATAGCCGCCAGCATCCATCGGGGATACCAGGTGTCCCACGCACCAGGATACGAGAAGGCCGCTGCCCTCATAAAAGCCATCAGCCCTGGATGAAGCACCCAGGGCCGATGCGATAGATTTTGCCACACTCGGTTTTTCTGCGATAATCAGTTTACTCATTCTTTTCCTCCGTTTCCTCGTCCTCAGTCAGATATTCTTCTTCATCCTCCAGGTCGAAATCATCCAGATCAGCGGGAACTTTCTTGCCCTGCTTCGGTTTCAGTACCAGGAAATAGACCGCTGCGCCACCTCCAGCCGCAAGGATCAGCAGCACCGCCGCGATCGCCCCGGCATTGCTTTTCTTTTCAGGCTCCGGATTCTCTGGTTCGGTGGGCTCCGCAGCTTTCTGTTCTGTACCAACACATTCACTAAGGTTTTTTACGCAGACCGGGCAAGCGGTATTGACCGCTCCGGCCTGGCACTTTTCCGTACAGGTGCAGACAATAGGTGTTTCCGCCTTTTCTCCATCCTCCGTAAGCGCTATGAGATCGGCTTCATCCACCTGGTTCAGAAAATGCACGGTTTCCTCGCCCTCGTCATCACGGTCGATAATGAGATAGAACACATTGCCGTTCTTCGTTTCCACTGTAATAAACTGCTTGCCGCTGGCGGTCGGGCTGCCAATATCGTCAATCAGCGAAAGGTTCCCGTCCGGCGTCAGGGCGGCACCGCCATTCAAACCACCGCCCAGCATCCCCAGCAGATTTTCCAGTGTTTCCGCATCCAGAGAGAAAGAACCTCCCCCGGAGCCAGCCTCGCTGTCACTTACCGTCATGTAGCTGGAATAGACATAGCCGACCTTTTCCGGCAGGATGACCTTCAGCCAGTCGCCGTCCGTGCCGATCACCTTCACGGTCGTTCCGTTGGGAAGCTGAGTGAAGGCGGTATAATCCATTCCAGCGCCCGTGCGGACATTCAGATTGCCGCCGCCCGTGGTGACGGTGCCGGTCTGCCCGGAGTCATTTTCGCCGGAACTGAACTGGATACCATCCTCGGTGACGGATACCGTGACCTGGCTGCCTGCCAGAGCGGAAAGCAGATCAGAAACATCCCCGACCGTTTCCTGTTCGGTCACGGATTCCGTGCTTTCCTCGCCGCCGCTGGCAAAGGCAGTGATAGAAAAAGCGGCAGTGCTGAGCACCACCGCCAAAAGAGCCGATACCATTTTTGTCATAAAGTTATGCTTCATCTTCGTATCCCTCCGTTTCCTCATTCTCGGTGCCATCCTCCGGCATCATACCTTCCGGCAGGGAGATCATACCGCTGGCATAGGCTTTCAGGAAAGCGGTCAACTCTTTGTTGTCCATCTTCACGGCTTTCACCATGCGGACGATTTCCAGATTTTCTTCCTCCGCAAGCTGGGCCTCCAGCGCACGAAGGCGTTTCTGCTGCTCCGCGATCTTTTCTTTGGTTTTCGCAATGTCATTGCGGATCTTCTGTGTTGTTGCCATAAATCAAATTACCTCCATATCGTTTTTTAGTTGTAGGGCGGTCGCCCGAAAGCGTAAAAGTGGGATTGCCAGTAGCTTGTGTTGATATCTGCATACTGAATGGGGTCGCCGCAATGCAGCATTTTTCCGCCGCCCACATAGATACCCACATGGGAAACGCCCGGTGTATCGTAAGTGCCGACGAAAAAGATCAGGTCGCCGGGTCTTGCGTTGGCAGAGGATACCGGGGTGGAAATATTGTAGAGCCCCTGGGCTCCCAGTCTGCCCGTATTGCAGACGCCGCTTTGCGTCAGCACCCAGGATACGAAGCCGGAGCAATCAAAAGAAGTGTTCGGATTGCTGCCGCCCCAGACATAGGGATAGCCGATGTACTTCTCCGCCTCGGTAATGAGCGCTGCAAAGGTTTCATCTTCCAGTGCGGAAGGCGGAATATCATAGGTGGTGGGTGGTTTGGTGTACTTGTCTACATAGCCGGAGCTGGGGAACAAATCTTCCCGGTTCCCCAGCGTTGCCATATAGACCGCATACAAGGAAAGTGTTTCTTCGTCCATGATGTAGACCGGCACATGGGAAAGGTCGAAGTTTTCCAGCTTCACCTTGCAGATATAGTAGTTGTACGGTACTTCCACGTCATAGTCGTTTCCTTCGCTGTCTGTCCGTGTCTCCGTCCGATAGCGCACCTCCACTTCCACGGTCTGTGTCAGGATGTACTGCTTTTCAAAGAGCATTTGCAGTTCCTCCTGAACCTCGTCGATGGTGAACACCCCTTCATGGAACGCCGTGAGAATGGAGATCAGCACATAAGGGTCATGCTCGATCTCGTCCAGATCAAAACGATATTCGTCATATCCGGGATGCAGAGCCTCATAGTGGTCCAGCTCATATTGAAGCTCCTGCTCCAGTTCGCAGTAGGCCGCCTCCGCAGCCAGCATATCCGCATCCTCGGAGAGATAAGAAGAAGTGAATACACCGCCCACGCCGGAGCCCGCCATCATGGAACAGGAAGATACCCCGCCAAACAGCAGAGCAACACAGGCGCCAATGCCAATCACCAACAGCACCGCTCGGCTATGGTGCTTGATGTAGAGGAATGTTTCCTTGAAGGCGTCCTTTGCTTTCTGTGCCGCACTTTTCGCCGTGGCTGCGGTATTTTTTGCGGCTTTCTCTGCCTGCCGCAGCTCCTTTGCATAGTTCCGCTTGATCCGCTGTTTCTGCAGAAAGCGGGATACCGGGTTAGAAGCCGCCAATGCAGGATCATCATGCAGTGCCTTTTGGTAAAGGTAGTCGGCGTTTGCCTTAAAAGAAGCCTGCTCTGCCTTCGCCGCGTCACGCCAGGGCTTTGTGCGGTGATGGTGGACGGCGGTACGGACTTTGCCTTTTCCGTAGGCAAGCCCGCGTTCCGTCAGCACCTCGCCCTTGTGTCCAGCCTCAACACCCACATTTTCCTGTTCCACCTCATGCACCTTCGCATGGGCGGCGTGGACGATCTCATGGATCGGTCGGGAAAGCGGATTGTGCCGCAGGCGTCCGTTGGGGCGTTTCTCCACTTCTTCAAAGTGAAGCTGCGTCTTGCCTTTTCCGGCTGTCTCGTCAAAAACACGCTCGGTACGGAGAACTTTCTTTGTGGGGATAGCGGCCTTTGCCGCGTTCAGCCTGTCCGCCGCACGGTCGGAACGGTCGATGTACTTTCCAAGTATGGGATCGGCATGTTCTTCCTCGGTAAATTGCAGGCGGGAGGACGGGCGCTGCCTTGCGGCAGAACCATCCCGCACCGCCTGGGTGTCAGCCTTTTCCGCCTTTCGTGCGCTTTTCTTCTCATGGTATTCCGCCGCACGCAGGGCAAGGTCGGCCGCAGCACCAGCGGATTCTTCCGAAGAAGCGGACAGTTCCGTTTCCGGCTCCCGGCTGCTGATATGTTCCACCTCGCCCGTGGCAAGGTTTTCCGATACCGCGCCGTCGCGGGTCATTTTCTGCGTGATCTTATCGGTCGCTTTCAGTTCCCTCATAGGCAGTCACCTTCCTTTCCATAGGGGCAGAGATCGCCGCAGGTACCGTTCTCGATCATGGCGATATAGCGGAAAATGGGATACGCCTGGGGCGGGCAGACCGCATTTCCCAAAGTTTTCAGCCGCAGCGCCCGGTCATCCATGCGCTCAGTCATGCGGGGGACTCCTTCCGGCTCGGCGGCCCAAAGGATACGTCCGTCCATCCTTTCGGGAAGCCCATGAGCCATTCCACCCAATCCGGGTTCAGCGCCGCCGTTTCGGACACCGGCTGTTCCTGGGAGATGATCTGTGCCGACAGGTTCCCATCCTTCTTCGCCGGATCGAAGGCCGACGGCTTCAAGGTCGAGCGGAAACCGTCCGACGCCACCGGGGTCAGATAGAATACTGCTGCCGACAGGCTGAGGCTCCAGATCGCCCCGTTTCGGTTCCTCTTGCGGAATATTCCATTGTCCGACAGGAACACATCCAGGTTGGCAGCGTCCCGCCCCGTAGATTTGTCGGAGGCAAGGGGCGTGGGAAACATCAGCCGCGACGATAAAAGTTCGCTGGCGCTCATGCCATGCGCCGACGCCGCAAGCCGGAAATACGAATGGGAGAACAGCGTATCCCGCTTTTGCCAGGTCAAAAATCGTTTTGTCGAGCCCCATATTGATGAAGCCAGCAACATTTTCCCCAAGCACCCAACGGGGCCGCAGTTCGGCAATAACGCGGCACATCTCTGGCCACAGGTAGCGTTCATCCGCAAAGCCCCGCCGTTTTCCTGCGGTGGAGAAGGGCTGGCACGGGAAGCCGCCGGAGAGGATGGTGATGGTTTCAAGTCCTGTTTTCTCAAAAAACGCCTCCTTCGTGAATGTGGTGATGTCCCGGAACTTCGGCACATCCGGCCAATGCTTTTGCAGGATGGAATAGGGATAGTCCGCCCACTCGCATTGACAGACCGTTTCAAAGCCTGCCGCCTCTGCCGCAAGGTCCAGCCCGCCGATGCCGGAAAACAGGCTGACATGGGTGAGCTTATTCATGGCCGATCTGCTCCCCAGGGATCAGCTCCGCCCGGAACCGCTTGATGACCGCCGCCTCCAATTCATCCTGACAAAAGTTACTGTCAGCGGAAAGACCCAGCTTGCGGCGCAGCCTGTTCAGCGTCTTTTCATAGTTCCCGTATTTCTTTTGCAGTCGGAGAAAATCTTTCTCGTTCTGCGCCTGCGACAGACACTTGGCGATGCTGTACCAGGTCACCAGGAACATGTGCAGCTCGCTCACCAGCAGCCGGAATCCGCTGCCGGGGATCAGATAGTATTCCTCCTGGCGGCCGCCGCCCGGTTCGGGTTCGTCGTTCTCACACTCCACATAGAAGGCGTCCAGCTCGCACAGCTCCCGCGCCTTCATCCCGGCAAGGTCCGCCTTGTCGCCGAACACCAGATAACGGCCGGGAATGTTCCAGGCGTCAAACTTGTCATCGGCGATCTGGCCGTACCGCTTCGCCGCCGCAATGAACGCCTCCACATCCTCCCGGTCCTTGATTTTTCCGGCAAGGAAGGCAAGCTGATGAAGCAGCCCGTAGAGATGCACTTCCTCGTCGATATGTGCCTCATAGGTCTTTTCCTCGATGACATACAGCTTTTCCTGTTCCATATCCTTATCCCATCCTTTCCTTCCATTCCAGCCGCATTTGCCCATCATCCAGCAGCAGACGGATCACATTTTTGCCCTGGGGCGTAATCAAGGTCTGCTGTCCAAAATGCCCATATTTCCAGAAGTCCTTCACACGGAACAACCCGTCATTGGAGGGCTTGGCATAGGGCAGAAGGTATCCGGCCGGGCAGCGGTACAGAAATCCCGCGTCCATCAGGAAACGGCAAAACGCACGCTCCCCGATTTGCAGTTCCTTCGCCGTAGCCCGGATATTGGTGCAGTTTTCTTCATGGACAAAGGCGTCATAGAAATCTGCTTTCGGCCGCAGCCGTTCCACCTCGCCGGAGAGCTGCCGGTTTTTCTCATGCTCGGCAAGAAGCTGGTCGGCAAAAGCCAGAAGTATTTCCGGCTTTTCCGCCGCCTGCTCCAGAAGGGAGGCAGTCATGTACCCGCCCGTCTTGCGGATCATGGGGAGAACTTCGTCAAACACCCATTTTTCAAAGCGTTCCGCACCAGGCATCCGACTATGAACAATCAGGCGGTACACATCACCCTCCGGGATAAATGCCATCGTCTGGTCTCCGCTTGTGGTGGGGATGGAACATTTCGTTCCCCCCCTCGTATGATCCCGGACTGCCTTGCGGGGATTGCTATACCCCAGGGCCTTTGCCACATCCGAACCGCAAAACAGATACTTGCCGTTCTGCTCGATCACTCGGATGCTGCCAAATTCGCAGTTATTGAAAACCGCCATCTTGTTATCCATTCTGGTCCTCCTTTTCGTCGTCCACAGTTTCGTGTGCAACCTCGCTGGGCTTGGTGGTGAGCAGTTTATAGAGCTCGGTATCCTTCGGGAAGTCATCCGCAAAGGGCAGGATGACATTGTTGAAGAACAGCAGCCCGTGACCCGGCTCGGAATTGGTCACATAGGCAAGCTGTTCCGACGAAATGTTCAGCCGCTCCGCCAGTATCTTCCGGTCGCCTGCCGCCTGGTTGAGCATATAGATGAAGTCGCTGTTTTCCAGGATGTTTTCGATTTCCGGGGAGGAAAGCAGGTCCTTGGGGTTCTGGGTCGCCCCGGTGGGGATGCCGCCCCATTTTCTGAACCGTTTCCAAATCTCGGCGCTGTATGCCGCAGTCTGTTCCTCCTTCAGAAGAAGATGGAACTCGTCCACGAAATACCAGGTGGAGCGCCCGATAGCCCGGTTGATGGTGACGGTGTTCCACACCGCATCCTGGACAATGAGCATCCCCGGCTTTTTTAGGTTCTTGCCCAGGCCCTTGATGTCAAAGCAGACAAGGCGGTTGGAGATGTCCACGGTTGTGCGGTGGTTGAAGAAATTCAGAGAACCGTTCACATAGAGGTCCAATGCCTGGGCCACCCGGTCGGCCTCCGGGATGTGCTGGGACAACAGGGCGTTCATCAGGTCGCCCAGAATCGGCATATTCCCCGGCCGGGGGTCGGCAAAGTAGGGCTGGTAGATCATCTGCACCGCCCTGTCAATGACCGTTTTCTCGATGGCCTCCAGCCCCGTCTTGCTGCCCATGATGAGCTCACAGAAGGAAAGCACGAAGTCGGATTTCAGCGCCAGCGGGTTTTCTTCCTCAGAATAGTTGAGGTTGATGTCCAGGGGGTTCACATAGTCGGTGCTGGACGGGGACAGCCGGATCACCTGACCGCCCAGCCGCTTCACCAGGGGCGAATACTCGTCCTCTGGGTCGCAGATGATGACATTATCCTGGGTCATCAGCATGATAAAGGTGATCTCCCGTTTGCAGCTCATGGATTTACCGCTGCCGGGCGTGCCGAACACAAGGCCGTTGGGACAGCGGGATTGCTTGCGGTCCAGCAGGATCATGTTATTGGAGAGGGCGTTGAGCCCGTAGTACATGGCGTCGCCGCCCATGAACACCTCCTGGGTGACGAAGGGGACGAACACCGCCAGAGCCGATGTGGTCAGGCTCCGTTCGATCTTGATGCGGTTGAGGCCCAGGGGCAAAGAGGACATCAGCCCATCTTCCTGTTGGAAGTCCAGCCGGGTCAGAAGGCAGTTGTAGGTCTGGGCGACGCTGGCCGCCTGGGATACAGCGATCTCCAGCTTTTGACGGGTCTCCGCCGTGTGCAGCACCAGGAAAGTCATGTTGAACATTCTCTCGTTGCGGGATTGCAAGTCGGTGAGAAGGTCCTTCGCCGCGCCGCCGTAGGTGGAGAGGTCCGAAGGAAGGATGTCCATATCGTAGCCGCTGCGCACCGCCCGTTTCTGCTCCTGTATCTTCATGGCGTCCAGGTCGGTGATCTTCCGCTTGACCATCTTGATGGCCTCGTTCTGGTTGATGCCCCAGATGTGCATGGTGACCATAATATTTCCGTCTGCCTCCATGAAGTCGGTGAGGATACGGTCGTGCATCTCCGGCGCCAGAATTTGCAGGAAGGACACCGCCCCGTACCGCCTGCCGATGCGGAAGGTGCGGGTCTCCCCGAAGTGGAAGGAGGACGGAGAAATGAAGTCCTTCACCGAAAGGCCGCTGGCCGGGAGCCAGTCCCATTCAAAGGCAAACTGGCCGCCCTCCGGGTGAAGGATATTGTAAAGCAGCTCCAGCCGTTCCTTCCCGTCCAGCACATGAGCCGCCGCCCCCATGACCTTCAAGCGGTTGAGGGTATCGGTCTCAATGCGGGCAAACCTCGCCCGTGCTGCGGGAAGGTTCTCCGCCTCGATGGTCAGGGTCACATACTTGGTTTTCACATAGCCGTTGTTGCCCCGCTTGTACTGCATCCGCAGGATGTCCACCGCCTCGTCCCGGATGGGGTCCAGGTCGTTGCCCTGCCTGGTGATACCGAACATTTCATCGGCGGCGCTGCCTCCGCTGCGGCTGTCCAAAGTGACCTGGACGCCAATAGTGGGATCGTAGCCGTTATAAAAGTCGCAAAGGCTTTCAAAGATGCTCCGCTGATCCTCCGGCCCAGCCAGGCGGTAATTCACATCCTCAAAGGCGATGGTCTTGGAGAAGGTGCCGCCCTCCAGCCTGCACAGGCCATCCGGGAACATGTTCTGAAACGGGATGCTGTCCTGCACCGTATGGTTTTTCCCGTCGCCCTTCGCCTGCCGGATCACCGCCTCGATCTGCTTGCGCTGGTTACGGGTGAGCTTACGCTTTGCCGGTTTTTCTGCCTTTTCTCGCAATCCGCTTCACCTCCTGTTCCAGTTGGGATTGCCGCACCAGGGCGGAATAGAGATTGTTGGTCTGGTAGATGCGCACCTTCGGCCGGATGAATTTGTTCTGGATCAGATGGCCCAGAAACACCTCCAGCGGCTGCCCGTTCTTCTCGTACATGGCGAACAGGAAAAACGGCAGCATCACCAAAATCATGCACAGCGCCGCCGTGGTGGTCCCCAAGCTCGCCTTTGCCAAAAAGAAAAGCGGCACGCCTACCAGCGCCGCCGCTCCGAAACAGATCACTTGTCGTTTGGTCAGCCCGAACAGGACCTTGCTCTGTATCCGGCTCAGGTCCTTCGGGATCGTTACATAAGCCAATGTTTCACACCTCCTTCTTCATCGGCGCATAGTCCTTAAAATCTGATACGGAATGAAAAATCCGTTTGTTATTTACCCATCTTTGCAGATGGCGGGTAATGCGTGGAGCCGTGGGACGCTCATAGATCATCACATAGGGATCATATCCCAATGCCCGCAAGGTGTTTACCCGGTACAAATCCTGTTCATGGGTGCTGCCGTAATTGGTCAGGACATAGACGCGGCGGTTTCGGTCGCTCTTTATGGAAGTAAGTTCACGAAAGCGACGGAAATACTCCGTCAGGTCCTCGTCCGGGTTATCCCATGCAAAATGCACCGCTTTTGTCCGCACTTTGTTCAGCAGAGATACATTATCACGGCTGATAAGGCGAATATCGAGCCCCTGGGTAAAGTCCACCAGCGCCCGGCTCTCAATTAGCTGCTCAATGAGCCTTTCATGGTCGGGACAGGCAAGCAGGTTCGGGTCCATCAGTTTGATTTCTTCTTCACCATTCCAAAACTCGGAAAGATCAGCCACCCGGACGCTCCTGCGCCCTTCTTTTCCGCTGACAATGCAAAATCCGCAGTTCCTTGGACAGCCACGGCTTAAAAAGCCGTAGGCTGTACCTAAAAACCGCGGATATAGAAAATAGTCCGGCCGAATATGCTCAATCTCATGCGGGAGGTTTTCGCCGGGGCCGTAACCTGTACCGCCCTGGATGACCTTATCCGCATTGTTCACCTGTATGGTGTCTTTGGAATAGGTGTCTGTAAATACCCGGCTTTTATAAACAAGGTCATATTGCTTTGCAGGGTCCCACCATTCCACCCGGTCCCCGCGTCTGGTGTGATACTCCGAGAGCTTCATCAGACACAGGTTGGGAAAATTGTGCGAGTCCACATCAATAAGGCCTACTCTCAAATATCTGCCTCCTTTAGTGGGCACCGAACAGGGATTTTGCAAGGCTGCCGGTCTTAAACAGGGTGTAGCACAGCAGAACCGTATAGCCCATGCAACCCCAGATGGCAGCGGATATGTTGTCGCCGGATGTGGAGATGCCCTCCACCAGCACCGCATAGATACCCACGCAGATCATAATGAGGAAGGCCTGGAAGCCCAGGGCCAGCAGAGAACGAAGGTAGTTCTGCCCCGTGGAGCCCCACTCCCGGTTGACCATCGTGGCAAAGGGAATCGGTCCAATGGAGGTCACCAAATACACCTCAATCATTCTGCCGTAGATCACCAGGAAGATGCAGATGGAAAGTATCTGCGTACACAGCCCCACAAACACGCTCTGAAACCACAGCCCCAGCAGGGCGCCCACGCTCCAGTCGGCAAGCTGGGTCTCCAGATCGCCCACCACGCCGGAGATGTCGATGCCCGCGTCCGAGATAATGACCCCCGCCGACTGACTGACCACATTCTGCGCCACATCGAACACCGCCATGACGATGTTCCAGGTGTTCGTGACGATCAGCACCGCGCAGAAGGTTTTGAAAATCCACTTGAAGAAAATCCAGGTGTCGAAGTCGTGGAGGTTGTTCTTCTCGATAATAAGCTGAATCAGCTCATAGCACATGACAAAGGTGAGAATAATGCCCGCGATGGGGACGATCACCGTCTCCGAGAGGTTGCGGATCATGTTGAAGATGCTGCTGTTCCAGGCGGCGGGCGTCATGCCGACCTCCCCGGCGATCTCGCCCACCTTTGTGTTCAGGGTATCAAACATCCCGGTCAGGTTTGAAATGATACCGTCAATGAGCAGTTCCTTGAACCACTCCTGGATCATATCCAATATCAAGGGAGATCACCTCCTTTGCGGGGGCTCCCGCTATCAAGCGAAAGCCCCCGCCGGTTTTGGAGAAACATTAGGTGGTGGACAGCAGACCGGACAGCAGAGGGATCAGGGTGATGCCGATGAGGGCAACGCCGCCGCCCGCCATGAGCTGCTTGATGCCCTGGCTTTTTACTGATGTGCGATAAAGAAGTAATAGAAGTGTAAAAAATTTTGCCGTTCCTATCCGGCACTTGCGCAGGGTGTCGGATAGGTCGGGCTTATTCTTCGGGCAAGTCAATCTTGCCGACAAAGCTGTAATAAATATCAATGCGCTGGCGGCGTACTTCGTTCTCGTCATACTCACATTCATAAACAACGATTTTCTCCACCATTTCACGCAAAAGAGTGTGTGTCAGTTCTTCGATAGAAAGGTACTTGCGGACAACGCTCATAAACTTTTCAGCGTTTACCGTGGCTTCCTGTGCCTTGTCCAGCTCGCCCTGCAAAGCGGCGGCTCTGTCTTTCAGTTCCCGCTGCTCGGCTTCGTAGTCTGCGGACATTTCCATGAAACGCTCATCACTGATTTTCCCGTTTACATTGTCCTCATACAGACGCTTGATGTAGCGGGAAAGTTCTGCAATGCGGCTCTGCACCTGTTCAAGCTGCTTGGCTGCCGCCGCCAGCTTCCGCTTGCCGCCCATTTCATTCTGCTGGATAAGCAGCTTCACGAACCGGGCTTCGTGCTTCTGTGCATAGGCGGTCACTTTCCGCAGATTGTCCAGCACACCCGCCGTCAAAAGGTCGGTGCGAATGAAGTGCGCCGTACAGTCGGCGGTGCGCTTCTTATAGCTGCCGCAGATGTAGCAATCCTGCTTTCTCTTGTCGGTCTGATACCGCTGCTGGTACATCACATGACCGCAGTCGGCGCAGAACAGCAAGCCGGAGAACAAGCCCACATCATCGTAGCGGTTGGGGCGTTTGCGCTGCTTGCGTAACTCCTGCACCCGTTCCCATGTCTGCAAGTCGATGATTGGCTCATGGTGGTTCTCGAAAATCGCCTGTTTCTCAATGGGATTGTCTACGCTGTGCTTCATCTTGTAGGATGGTTTTTCCGTCTTGAAATTCACAAGACAGCCTGTGTACTCCCGGTTTTCCAGAAGATGAACAACAGTATTGGTCGCCCACTTACATTCATAGCCGGGGTGGTAGCGGCGTGTGCTGCCTGTGCGCTGGTATTCCAGCGTCCCCGGCGTGGGGATTTGCTGCTCGGTCAGCATACGGGCTATCTTGGTAGGCCCGTTTCCGGCAAGGCAAAGCTGGTAAATCTGCTTGACTACCGGGGCGGCTTCCTCGTCAATGATGAAATTCTCGTCATCGTCCATGAGGTAGCCGTACACGGGCTTGCTGGTAACAGGC
>ERZ1026988.351-NODE-351-length-20567-cov-5.851745_pt1 | contig 20567 bp, 22 predicted proteins | sample MGYA00519291_ERZ1026988 | MGnify/ENA primary metagenome ERZ1026988 (study PRJEB26926, sample SAMN06164795) | human gut metagenome | biome: ENVO:00009003; feature: ENVO:2100002; material: ENVO:00002003 | host: Homo sapiens | place: USA | collected 2012 ... | reverse complement strand
TCCGGGGAGTTTTCTTTTATATATTGTATGGCTTGCTGTAGTCCGTTTGCGAATTTTTCAAAATCTTCTTTATATAAAAAGATTTTGTGTTTTTCAAAGCTGACCTGTGAATCATTTCCTTCTTCCGATATGATTTTTTTACTTTCGGTAATGGCAAGATACATTTCATTTTTCCGGCTCTTCTTGACATCAAGGTAGTAAATGCGTTTGCCTGCTTTTATCGCTTTTGAAAAGATAATTTCTTTGTCGTTTTCTAAATGATTTTTCTTTGTCTGCTCTTCCATAATCTCTATTGCTTTGTAGTCTTTAATGAAATTGAAATTAAATATACGCCTCAAATTTGCCTATTTTTTTTGAATGGGCAAAAGAAACGGCAAAAGAAAATGCTAAGTTTTTTAGAGGGGCTTTACTTGTCGGGGTAAAATTATATTTGAAACATTGGTTTGGGACTTTAATAAGATAGGGCAGATGGAAGATGTATGACACGAAAGCCGGATGAAAATGAAAGAAAGATGGTTGTTTGTTGGCTTAGCTGGAGTGCTATTCGAAAAATAGTATAAAAATAGAGAAAAAAGCATCGTTACATGTAGTATATATAAATGATTTTTCTTATTTTTGCACCGCAAATTTATGTTATAATTACAGATATGATAAACAGAGTTCTTATTCGTCTTAAGATAGTTCAGATAATCTATGCTTATTATCAGAACGGTGGAAAAAATTTGGATACTGCAGAAAAAGAGTTGTTCTTCAGCTTGTCCAAGGCATACGATTTATATAACTATCTGCTCCTTCTGATGGTTGAGATAACCAAGTATGCAAGTAAACGCATTGATGCAGGAAAAAACAAACTTGCTCCGACAAAAGAAGAATTGTCTCCTAATACTAAATTTATAGATAATCGTTTCATCGCGCAACTGGAAATAAATACCCAGCTCAATGAGTTCGCTTCTACACAGAAGAAAACATGGGAAAACGAACCGGAAATCATAAAGTCTCTTTGCGAACAGATTATGCAGAGTGATATTTACAAAGAATATATGGCGAGTGAAACTTCTTCTTATGAGGAGGATCGTGAGTTGTGGAGAAAACTTTACAAAAAGATTGTATTTAATAACGTGGCGTTGGATGAGGTTCTGGAAGAGCAAAGTCTGTATTGGAACGACGATAAAGAAATCGTAGATACTTTTGTTTTGAAAACCATCAAACGCTTTACTCCTGAGACCGGCGAGAAACAAGAGTTGCTTCCGGAATTTAAAGATGAAGAAGATCAAGACTTTGCTCGTCGCTTATTCCGTCGCTCTATATTGAATGCAGATTATTATCGTCATTTAATCAGTGAAAATTCCAGAAACTGGGATTTGAGTCGTGTGGCTGTGATGGACGTTGTGATTATGCAGATAGCATTGGCTGAAATTTTAAGCTTTCCGAACATTCCGGTTAACGTGTCGCTGAATGAATACGTTGAAATAGCTAAATTATATAGTACTCCTAAGAGTGGAGGTTTTATTAATGGAACATTAGATGGAATTGTTAATCAATTAAAAAAGGAAAACAAGTTGACTAAAAATTAATATCTTTGTCTCATTAAGTATTAATCAAATTTAAGAATTAACGTATGAATTTATTGACTGTGTTTTTGCAGGCTCAGGGTGGAGACTACTCTTTCCTGGTAATGATGGTGCTGATTTTTGCTATCATGTACTTCTTTATGATTCGTCCTCAGAATAAGAAGCAGAAAGAAATAGCTAATTTCCGTAAAAATTTGGAAATAGGCCAGATGGTTATTACTGCTGGCGGTATTTATGGAAAGATCAAGGAAATAGAAGATAATGCTGTTGTGGTTGAGATTGCATCAAGCGTAAAAATCAAAGTAGATAAGAATTCAATCTACCCAGATGCTCAAGCTAATCAAACTAAATAAAACGTATGATTATGTTCGATAGAAAGAACATAAAAAGATCTTATTTGATAGGAATCCGGAAAATCAGAAATTTTCTGCTCAGTGATAAGAGCAGGGAATTTTTGGTTTTCTTGTTTTTTGTGTTCGTCTCTTTTTGCTTTTGGTTATTACAGACTCTGAATGATACGTATCAAACAGAGTTTAAAATGCTGGTTCGTTTGCGTAATATTCCTAAGGAAGTGGTTGTAACTTCTGAGCTTCCTGATGATATACGGGTGAGCGTGGAAGATCGGGGAACTGTATTGCTTAATTATATGTTAGGAAAAACCTTTTTTCCTGTATCCTTTGATTTTCAAGACTATCAAGGAATGGGAGAACATGTGCTCATTTCGCCTTCGGATGTAATTAAGAAGGTATCAGCCCAGCTGAATACTACAACTAAGCTTCTGTCTGTACACCCTGATACGCTCGATTTTATTTATACGCAGGGAAAAGCAAAGAAGATACCTGTGGCGGTTAGTGGACAGATTACTGCAGGTCGTCAGTATTATATTTCAAATGTCAAGCTTTTTCCCGACTCAGTCATGGTCTATGCTCCCGATGAGGTATTGAATTCATTGACAACGATTTATACGCAGCCTTTAGCTCAGGAGAATATTACAGATACGGTAAAGACACCTGTTCGTCTGCAGAAGATAAAAGGGGCGAAGTTTTCTCCTTCCTCAGCCGATGTGACGGTATGTGTAGATATGTATTCAGAAAAAACCTTGGAGATTCCGGTTGTCGGACTTGGCTTTCCGGATGGAAAGGTTTTGCGGACTTTCCCCTCAAAGGTGCAGGTCACTTTTCAGGTGGGTTTAAAAGATTTTAAATCAGTTACAGAGAAAGATTTTTTTATAGCTGTTTCTTATGAAGACCTGAAGAATAGCAAAAGCGATAAGACAAAGGTCACTCTTCGTAGTACTCCTGACTGTGTAAGCCATGTACGCATCCTGCCCAATGCAGTAGATTTTCTGATAGAACAACAAACTGTTGAAGTAAATATGCAGTAAAGATGATAAAAATAGGTATTACCGGAGGCATAGGTAGTGGTAAATCTTATGTGTCTTGTCTCCTGAAAGAAATGGGGGTTGACGTTTATGATACAGATAGTCGGGCTAAGCAACTGACTCTCTCTCATCCTTCAATCCGTAAAGGGTTGATAGACTTGTTGGGTGAGGAGGTTTATCATGGTGATTGCTTGAATCGTGCCTTAATGGCAGATTATTTATTTGCCAGTCCCGAAAATGCGAAACATATCAATGCGTTGATTCATCCTCGTGTATACGATGATTTCTGTAAATGGGCAGAAGATTACCGGAAGAGGGGAAAGAATATTGTAGCCATGGAGTGTGCTATTCTCTTTGAAGCAGGATTTGAGCATGCGGTTGATGTCATTTGGATGGTTTCAGCCCCTATAGAAGTGCGCTTACACCGGGCTATGGCGCGTGATCATGCATCAGAGGAACAAATTCGTGCACGGATAACGGCCCAGATGGACGATCGGGATAAATGTGAGCGGGCTGATTTTGTAATTATCAATGATGGAATCTGTGAGGTGAAGCCTCAGTTGGAAAAATTGCTCCAGCAGTTGGAAGAGAGAAAACATTTCTGATAGTTTGTGTATGTCATTGTTGAATTGTATTTTTGTTCTCTGAATTATTAACTCAAATTTAATAAACTTATTATGTTGAAAACTGTTTTAGCTATTTCGGGTAAACCGGGATTGTACAAGTTGATTTCTCAGGCAAAAAATATGTTGATTGTTGAAGCAGTCAGTGCTGATAAGAAACGTATGCCGATTTATGCAAGCGATAAAGTAATTTCACTGGGTGATATTGCCATGTATACAGATGCCGATGAAGTTCCTTTGGCTGAAGTTTTGGAGGCTGTGAAAGCAAAGGAAAACGGAAATGTTGCGTCTTTAGATTATAAGAAAGCTTCAGTAGAAGAATTGCATGCGTTTATGGCAGAAGTATTACCTAACTATGACCGCGACCGTGTACATAACGGAGATATTAAAAAACTTATCCAATGGTATAATTTACTAATATCTAACGGTATAACTGAATTCGTAGAAAAAACGGAAGAACCTGAAGCTTGATATACGAGTTCGATATAGTGTGCAGAAATAACTCAGGTCTGCACGCCCGGAAGTTTTTGGAAATTGCCATTTCTTGTTGAATAAAATCAGCAGGAAGTGGCAATTCCCTTTTGTTGTCTGTTGCCTCCTGTATTTGCAGGAAGACGCAGAAAATAGGCAAAAGTACTTGTTGATGAATAGTAGTGAAACCGAAGGGTAAGGTATAGGCAACTTATTTTTTCGATTCAGACCGGAATAGAGTAAGTGCTGTTACGTTGCATGCAGGTAACTACTCTTATGTTTTGTTTTCAGTGAATCGCAGGAGAGCTGTAACGGCAAACGTTACTGCGGTGCATGCGACAATCCAAATAAAGAAATGCTGATAACCTAAAGTGGTCTGAATCCATCCGGCAGCCATTCCTGGAATCATCATGCCTAAGGCCATGAATGCCGTACAGATGGCATAATGGGCCGTTTTGTGGGGACCTTCCGAAAATTGAATCAGATAAAGCATATATGCGGTAAAGCCAAATTCGTAGCCGAATTGCTCAATGAAGATGCAACTGTTCACTGTTTGAACCCGATTGCGCACCGGGATAATGACAGATGCCTCATAGGCAAAGTGCCCCTCCGTCAATGAAATTTCACTTTGTGCAGGAGGTAAGTAAGCTCCGATTGCTTTCAAGTGGAAAGTAAAGGCCTCCTCTCGCTCCATTTGTATCTGACGGTTATTGGGATTTACATAATCGAATTGCTTTTCTCCGGATTTTCGGGTATCTTCCTCTATCTCGGTATATAAAAACCCTCGGATATGCGTCAGAGTAAATCTTTGAAACAAAGTAAGGATAAGAGCATAGAGGGCTGAATAGGTATACTCCGGCTGTTTCTCAAGAATGGAGAATGCTTGTTTAAGACATTGTGTTTTAAACAGTAAAACCGAGCCGAAATCAAAATCATCGCGTACGCTTCCTTGCTGAAAATCGATGATCGGGTGCGGATTACGCAGACTGTTGATCAGCTGATAGTGATCGGCATACACCATTCCACATTGCGGATTATCCAGATAGTCACACATACGCTCCAGTGCCAAATATCCTAACTCTAACGGCAGAACGAGTTGCCGCAGGAGTGCTTAAATGTCCTTTTAGTAGGAAAATGTGACCGGTTTGTAAACATGCCTGTAATTCTGAAATATTGTTATCTGATTGGGTATCACTTCTGTAAGGGAGGAAGCAGGCAATATTTTTGTTCATGTTAAATGCAATTATACAGATAAAGATAGGCAATATATCTTATTTTTTGCCTAACTTTGTACCCTAATTATATATCTGAAACTAATAAAAGACGCTATATGGCAAAGACTCCTTTACTGGGGAAGACTTTAGATGAACTTAAGATAATTGTACAGAGCTTAGGTATGCCTAAATTTACTGCAGGGCAAATAGCCGGGTGGCTGTACGATAAGAAAGTTGCATCGGTTGATGAAATGACAAATTTGTCATTGAAAAATAGAGAGTTACTCAAGGAACATTATGAAGTGGGGACTACTGCTCCGGTTCATGAAATGCGTTCGGTAGATGGTACGGTTAAATATTTGTTTTGCACTCCGGAAGGAGATTATATAGAGTCGGTTTACATTCCCGATAATGACCGGGCAACCTTGTGTGTGTCTTCACAGGTGGGCTGTAAAATGAACTGCAAATTCTGTATGACAGGCAAGCAGGGGTATACCACCAGTTTGACGGCTTCTCAAATATTGAATCAAATATACTCTATACCAGAACGGGATACGCTGACCAATGTGGTATTTATGGGGATGGGAGAACCTTTCGACAATCTCGATGAAGTGCTTCGTGCGTTAGAGATATTAACCTCCGATTACGGTTATAAGTGGAGTCCGAAGCGCATTACGGTTTCTACGGTAGGGCTGAAAAAAGGGCTGACCCGCTTTTTGGAGGAAAGTGATTGTCACTTGGCAATCAGCTTGCATTCACCTTTCCCTGCCCAGCGCCGTGAATTGATGCCTGCCGAAAAAGCATTCTCAATCACCGAAATGGTAGAAATACTTCACCGCTATGATTTCAGCAAGCAGCGGCGCTTGTCGTTTGAGTATATCGTGTTTAAAGGAGTGAATGACAGTCTTGTCTATGCTAAAGAACTGATTAAGTTATTGCGCGGGTTAGACTGCCGTATCAATTTGATTCGTTTTCATGCCATCCCGAATGTGGATTTGGAAGGCACAGACATGGAATCGATGGTTGCCTTCCGTGATTACCTGACAAACCATGGCTTATTTGCCACCATCCGTGCTTCGCGTGGAGAGGATATTTTTGCTGCATGTGGCATGTTGTCAACAGCAAAGCAGCAGGCAGAAAAGAATAAAGAAACCATTTAATACAAAGAATATGAAGCGATTTACTTTTTATTTGGGCTTGGCATCTCTGATGGTGCTATTGCTGGCCTCTTGTCGCAATGGAGGAAAGAGTCTGATGACTCCTGTATCCAGCGGACGTCCGTATGAAGTTTTGGTTGTGGCCGATGATAACTGCTGGATGAGTCCGGACAGTGCACTCTTTCATGTATTGGATACAGATGTTCCAGGACTGCCTCAAGCCGAACGCTCTTTCCGTATTTCCCGGGTTCGTCCCAACTTTTATGACCGCAGCATGCGTTTGTTCCGTAATATCATTATTGTAGATATGCAGGATATTTATACGCAGACCAAATTTAAATATACACGTGATGCTTATGCGTCACCACAAATGATTATGACGATTCAGACTCCCAATCAAAAGGATTTTGCGGAGTACGTATCAAAACATGGTCAGGTTATCATTGATTTCTTTACCCGTGCAGAAATGAACCGTGAGGTTAAATTGCTGGAAAAGAAACACAATGAAACGCTCGCAACGAAGGTGGCCAGCATGTTTGATTGTACTATATGGATGCCTGTTGAAATGGAGTCGTATAAGCAGGGGAAAGATTTCCTTTGGGCGTCTACCAATCAGAATGATATGAACTTTGTCATGTACTCTTATCCTTATACAGATAAAAATACATTCACGAAGGATTATTTTATTCACAAGCGAGATTCAGTCATGAAAATCAACTTGCCGGGAGCTCGTGAAGGAATGTATATGGAAACAGCCGATCCTGCATTTGTAACTGTGCGTGACATTGCGGTGAAAGGCGATTATGCGTTCGAGGTACGTGGCTTATGGGAAATGAAGAACGATGCCATGGGCGGTCCGTTTGTTTCGCATGCACGTGTTGATCAGGCAAACGGTCGTGTTATTGTTGTGGAGGGATTTGTATATAATCCGGGCAAGCTGAAGCGAGACCAGATACGTAAGTTGAATGCTGCACTTTATACTTTACAATTACCCAGTGAAAAAGGCACTCCTGAAATTCCGGTAGATGAATCGGTCGCAGAAGAAAAGATAGAAAAACAAGCAGAGCAAAAATAATTATGGAAGAACGTAAAATAAGAGTGGGAATCACCCACGGAGATATAAATGGAATCGGTTATGAAGTAATCTTGAAAGCCTTTTCCGACCCTACTATGTTGGAACTTTGTACCCCCGTTGTTTATGGTTCGCCCAAGGTGGCTGCTTATCACCGTAAGGCCATGGATATTCAGACCAATTTCAGCATCATAAATGCAGCATCCGAGATACAAGACGGACGGTTGAATATTATGAACTGTATCGATGATGAGCTGAAAGTAGAGTTGACCAAACCCACGCCGGAGGCGGGACAAGCTGCATTGGCAGCATTGGAGAGAGCAATGGGCGATTATCAGGAGGGATTATTTGATGTGCTGGTCACTGCTCCCATCAATAAACATACCATTCAGTCGGACACCTTTCATTTTCCCGGACACACTGAATACATCGAACAGCGGGTAGGTGAGGGACAGAAAGCACTGATGATTTTGCTGAAAAACGATTTTCGTGTAGCGTTGGTAACCGGTCATTTGCCGGTAAGCGAAATTGCCCACGAGTTAAGCAAAGAACTGATTCAGGAAAAGATGGCCATTTTCCACCGCTCCTTGAAATATGATTTCGGTATAGACAGTCCTCGTATTGCAGTATTCTCTTTAAATCCCCATGCCGGCGATAACGGATTGCTGGGTAAAGAAGAACAGAATATCATTATTCCGGCTATTAAAGAGATGACAGCCAAGGGTATTCAGTGTTTTGGACCTTATCCGGCAGACGGATTCATGGGTTCCGGTAACTACACGCATTTTGATGGTATCTTAGCCATGTATCATGATCAGGGACTGGCTCCGTTCAAGGCACTTGCTATGGATGAAGGAGTAAACTTTACAGCCGGATTACCTATTGTCCGCACTTCTCCGGCTCACGGAACTGCTTACGACATTGCAGGAAAAGGGATTGCTTCAGAGGATTCATTCCGCCAAGCTGTTTATGTGGCTATCGATGTGTTCCGCAACCGTTGCATGGAGCGTGAAATCAGTGCCCGTCCGTTGCGTAAACAATATTATGAAAAACGGGACGACAGCGATAAGCTGAAACTGGACAGTGTAGAAGATTAATATACAAAACAAGTGAGCTGGTAAGCTTGTAAGTTCTTGAGTTGAGTGAAACGAGAACCTACAAGCTTCAGACTTACAGATTTTAAAACAAAATACTTAGATATGAAATTTGCAATCATTTCGGCCGGAGAAGGTTCCCGACTTTCTCAGGAAGGTGTTCAATTGCCCAAACCTTTGGTTCAGTTAAATGGGGTAGCTATGATTGACCGCCTGATTGACATCTTTGCTAAAAACGGTGCCGAACAAGTGGTGGTAATCATTAACAATGAGGTGCCGCAGACCAAAGAACATCTGGCAAAACTGAAAGAAAACTCACCTGTCCCTTTGGAGGTGATCGTAAAAACTACTCCCAGTTCGATGCACAGCTTTTATGAGTTAAGTCCTTACTTGAAAGACGACAAATTCTGTCTGACCACGGTTGACACCATTTTCCGTGAGGATGAATTTACCGCTTTTATTGAATCATTTAAGGCTTCCGATAAAGACGGGATGATGGCTGTAACCGATTATATTGATGACGAGAAGCCGTTGTATATCTCTACAGGTAAAGATTTAGATATTACAGGCTTTCATGATTCGGCAACAGCCGATTGCCGTTATATTTCGGGAGGAATTTATTGCTTGTCTCCCAAGGCAATAGATACCTTGCAGCGATGCATGGATGGAGGTATGTCGCGGATGCGTAATTTCCAACGGCAGTTGGTGGCAGATGGTTTGAAACTGAAAGCATATCCGTTCTCAAAGATTCTGGATGTTGATCATGCCAGTGATATAGTAAAGGCAGAGGCTTTTTTAAATCATAAAGAATAAGTTTTTCAGTTTTTGAGTTTGTAAGTTTACTGTAATCTGAAACGGCAGACTCAAGAACCTATGAGTTGAAAGACTAAATACGTAAAGGTTAAATTAAGAAATGTTTATAACAGAAAAAGAGATTCGGGTGATAGGAGTTAGCAGAGGCAATGAATACTCACCGAATCATGTAGGAAATGATGCTGCAATCTTTCGTATTGTAGCCGAAAACTTAGAGAAGAGAGGATGCAAGGTTGCTCTTTACCCGGAAAAAGAGTTTGTAGAAAGAAACGTGGAAGGAGATGTGGTTTTTGATATGGCTCGTGACCGGGCTACCATCAACCGTTTAAAAGAATTAGAAGATAGAGGTGCATTGGTTGTAAATTCGGCTTATGGTATTGATAATTGTGTGCGCAAGGCGATGACAGAGCTGCTGATAGCTAATCATGTGCCCCATCCGCGCAGCTTTATTGTTCCTACCGACGGAGCATTTACGGTTGATGTTTTTCCCTGCTGGATAAAGAGAGGAAATTCTCATGCGATGGTGAAAGAAGATGTAGTGTATGTAGAATGCAAGGAGGAGGCTGAATGTGTGTTGGCCGATTTCAGAAAAAGAGGAATTCCAGAAGCTGTAGTCAATGAGCACTTGGTAGGCGATCTGGTGAAGTTTTACGGTGTTCTGGGAACTGATTTCTTTTATACCTTTTATCCTACAGAGCAGTCGCACAGTAAGTTTGGCTTAGAAGCTATCAACGGGGAAACAAGAGGGTTTCCTTTCGATGTGAAAAAACTCCAGACATACAGTAATCAGGCTGCCGAAGCTCTGAATGTTCCCATATATGGAGGCGACTGTGTGGTTTCTGCAACTGGAGAAATCAAGATTATCGATTTCAATGACTGGCCAAGCTTTGCACGTTGCCGGGAAGAAGCCGGTCCGAAAATCGCAGAATGTATTTATAATTGTATTATCAATAAACTGAAACAACAAAATGACTGAGAAAAAGAAGGGAATGGAAGCTTCTTTTAAGTCGATGGACACAGAAGAGTTTCTGGATATCTATTTTAATCGCCCGATAGGTTACGCTTGGGCCTTGTTTTTTAATAAATTTGGAGTACACCCTAATGTGGTGACTATTCTTTCTATCATCTTAGGGATAGCTGCAGGGATCATGTTCTATTTTCCGGATATGAAGCATACCCTTATCGGTATCTTTTTGCTGATGTGGGCTAATCATTACGACAGCTGTGACGGTCAGTTGGCACGACTTACCGGAAAGAAAACACGTTGGGGACGTATGCTGGACGGATTTGCCGGCGATTTATGGTTCTTCACCATTTATGCGGCCATCTGCTTGCGCTTGATGAACCAACCCTTGCCTTTGGGTATCGGCGCGGAAAGCGTCATGACCTGGAGCATTTATATCTGGATATTGGCCATTTTCTCCGGAACCGTTTGTCATAGCAAACAATGTACTTTAGCCGATTATTACCGTAATATCCATCTGTTCTTCCTGAAAGGAAAAGCAGGAAGCGAACTGGATAATTTCAAGCAGCAGCGTGAAATTTTTTATAGTCTGCCTTGGAAAGGTAATTTCTGGTGGAAGGCTTTCCTGTATTTCTATGGCAATTACACGCGTCAACAAGAAGGAATGACCCCCAATTTTCAGCGTTTCTATGCCTTGGTTCAGCAGAAATATGGCGACAATATCCCGCAGTCATTGCGCGATGAATTTCGTTCGTTGAGTCTTCCGCTGATGAAATACACGAATATTCTTACCTTTAATACACGTGCCATAGCCTTGTATATCAGTTTGCTTATAGGAGAACCTTGGCTGTATTTTGTATTTGAAATTGTGGTAATGACAACCTTATTCGTTTATATGCGTCATCGTCATGAGCATATTTGCGCCAGCCTTTACCAAAAATACGCTGCCTGATGAAAGAAAAGTTTAGAAACATATTTTGGTTCTTTGGTATCTTTGCCATCGTGGTCATGCTGTTTACTTTCGACATGGATTATGAAGAGCTTTGGCAGAATCTGCGGAAGGCCGGTATCTGGTTTCCGGCTGTTATTCTGTTATGGGTATTCATCTACTGTCTGAATGCGTGGTCTTGGTTTATCATTATTCGCGACGGAAAACATGCTAAGATTCCGTTCTGGAAAGTTTATAAGTTGACCATATCGGGTTTTGCCTTGAATTACGCCACTCCGGTTGGACTGATGGGAGGAGAGCCATACCGTATCATGGAGCTCACGCCTTATGTGGGAGCGAGCAAAGCCACTTCATCGGTTATCCTTTACGTGATGATGCATATTTTCTCCCACTTCTGTTTCTGGCTGGCATCTGCCATTCTTTATGTACTGGTTGAACCCATGAACTGGGGGATGGGCATTGTGCTTTCTGTTGTGGTAGCAGCCTGTTTACTTGCCATCTATTTTTTTGTGAAAGGATACAGAAACGGTATGGCAGTGCGCAGCCTGCGTATCTTGGGGCATGTTCCGTTTGTGAAGAAATGGGCACAACGTTTTGCGGTTGAGAAGAAAGAGTCACTGGAACGGGTCGATGCGCAGATTGCCGAACTGCATAGACAGCGTAAGACTACTTTTTATGCCTCTCTGGGGTTGGAGTTTGCAGCACGTGTGGTGGGCTGTCTGGAAGTTTATTTCATCCTGAACATTCTGACTAGCGATGTCAGCTTCCTGGCATGTATCCTGATTATGGCGTTTACTTCTCTGTTTGCCAACCTGTTCTTTTTTTCACCCATGCAGCTCGGAGCGCGTGAAGGAGGATTTGCATTGGCTACCGGAGGGTTGGCCATTCCCAGTGCTTTTGGCATTTATACCGGACTGATAACCCGTGTACGTGAATTAATTTGGATTGTAATTGGAGTCTTGCTGATGAAAGTAGGCAACGGCACCGGAAATATAGAGAAACATGAATAAACTGACAGATATAAAAGGAGTAATCTTTGATTACGGAGGTACGATTGACACCAACAGCCGTCATTGGGCGAGTGTGTTATGGGAAAAATATGTGGAATTTCAAGTTCCGGTAGATAATGAAAGCTTCCGGGAAGCCTATGTGCATGGCGAACGTACGCTGGCACGGTTTCCATTGGTAAAGCCGGATCATAACTTTCACGATGTGTTGCGTATCAAGACTGATATTCAGATTAACTATCTGGTAGAGCAGGGTAAACTGAATAAGCAGCAGGCTGAAACAGAAGCGTATGCCGTTAAGGTGGCCGACGCATGTTATCAGTATGTGCTGGATGTTTTGCAGCGTACTCGTCCGGTAGTAAAGGAACTGGCTGAACACTATAAACTGGTTCTGGTATCAAACTTTTACGGAAATATTCAGACCATCTTGAAAGATTTCGGTTTGTTTGATTTCTTTTCCGATATTGTAGAATCGTCGGTAGTGGGGGTGCGTAAGCCCGACCCCGCAATATATCGCTTGGGAGTGGAAGCCATGGGACTTCCTGCTGCAAATGTATTGGTGGTAGGCGACTCCTTCTCGAAAGATGTAGTGCCGGCAAAAACTGTAGGCTGCAAAGTGGCATGGCTGAAAGGAGAAGGCTGGGGAAATGAAACCATTGATGAGACTCTTCCCGATTTGATTCTTCCCGATTTGCCCGAATTGCTACCTTGTCTATTGTAAAACCTGTAAACATACGAATTTAAAAAGATGGAAAAACAACGAGTTGCTTTAGTTGAAAAGCAATATATTATACCTTTCGTGTTACTGACCTCCCTCTTCTTTCTGTGGGGGTTTGCACATGCCATTTTAGATGTATTAAATAAACATTTCCAGGAACTGCTTGCCATAACGAAGGCACACTCTGCCCTGATTCAGGTAACCATGTATATGGGCTATTTTGTAATGGCGATTCCTGCCGGACTTTTCATTAACCGTTACGGCTACCGCCGGGGAGTGGTTTTCGGATTGCTTCTTTATGGGGTTGGTTCATTGCTTTTCATTCCCGGGCAGAACCTGATGTCGTTTAATTTCTTCCTGTTCTCCTTGTTTGTCATCGGTTGCGGACTGGTTTTCCTTGAAACTGCTGCTAATCCTTATGTAACCGAGTTGGGAGCCAAAGAAACGGCAGCCAGCCGCTTGAACTTTGCTCAGTCGTTTAACGGACTGGGATGTATCTTTGCTCCGATATTAGCTGGATTGGTTTTGTTTTCTGATGAAGAGCAAGGCGTTTCTGGTAACGTAGCATTGCCCTATGCCATCATGGGAGTAATCGTGTTGCTGGTAGGTATCGTGTTTACTCGTGTACGTCTTCCGGAAATCAAATACGAAACGGAGGTGGACGAGAGCGGACACCGCGTAAGCTTATGGTCGCATCGTCTGTTTATCTTCGGACTGATTGCCTTATTTGCCTATGAGGTAGGTGAAATCTCCATCAATAGCTTTTTTATTAATTACGTAACCGAACAAGACTGGATGAATGCTCGTCAGGCATCGCTTGTCCTCTCCTTTGGCGGACTGAGCCTGTTTATGGCAGGACGCTTCATCGGAAGTTGGATTATGCGTCGTGTGCGTGCCGAGAAAATGCTTTTCTGGTGTGCCACAGGAACTGTAGTTTCAACAGCCTTGGTAGTACTCGACTTGGGACTGATTTCCTTTATCGCCCTGCTTTGCTGCTATGCGTTCGAGGCAATTATGTTCCCCACTATCTTTGCTCTTTCACTGAAAGGGCTGGGCAGTCACACCAAGCGTGCTTCATCCTTCCTGATGATGTCTCCGGTAGGAGGGGCAGTAGGTCCGTTGCTGATGGGCTATGTTGCCGATTGCTCAACCATGAGTATGGCTTTCATTGTTCCCTGCCTTGGTTATGTGGTGGTATGGCTGTATGCCCGCCGCATGTTGCAGGTGAAAGAATAAGCTGTGTGGTGTTCTATACACCAACTTTACATTGCTTCAAACTATAACTCCAGGGCTGATCTTCCATCGAAGGTCAGCCCTGGAGTTTTTGCGAAGATTAGAAGCAGTTGGTATTCTTTTCATTTAAGTTATGCATTGGGCTTGGTACTGCGATAAAGTAACTTTCCACAAATATCAGATATTGCCAGATGTAGGACGCATTTCTGCGGTACAAGACAAGATGTGTTGTGTATAAGTGATATATCGAATATGGCGGTTGAATTCAATGGTGTAATAGATAATGGTTGGGTTCAGAGAATAGAATCTCAATGAGGGGACTTACTATATCTATAGCATAAAAAAACGTCAAGACGTTTCAGTACAAACGTCTTGACGTTGTTAAGGAAATGCCAAGCCGTTTGAAATGCAACGAGCAGGCATAAAAAAAGGATGTGCCGTGAAGCACATCCTTTTCTGTTATAGGTGTATAGATTAAGAATTATTTCTTACCTTCCAACTGTTCTTTCAATGCAGCCAAAGCATCGATGTCACCCAAAGTAGTAGAAGCTGCCTGATTCTGAATCATCGGAGTTTCTTCTTTCTTTGTAGAAGTTTTCTTAGCTTTCTTTTCTGCCTTTTCTTCTGCTTTAGCAGCGTCTTCGAAAATGCGGCTGTGAGAAAGGATGATACGTTTTGCTTCTTTGTTGAATTCGATTACTTTGAACTCAAGTTTTTCGTCCAACTGAGCCTGTGAACCGTCTTCCTTAACCAAGTGTTTCGGAGTAGCGAAACCTTCAACACCGTAAGGCAATGCAACTACTGCACCTTTATCCAACAATTCGATGATAGTACCTTCGTGGATTGAACCTACAGTAAATACAGTTTCGAATACATCCCATGGATTTTCTTCCAACTGTTTGTGGCCAAGGCTCAAGCGACGGTTTTCTTTGTCGATTTCCAGTACCTGAACTTCGATGTCAGCACCAATCTGAGTAAATTCTGACGGGTGTTTGATTTTCTTAGTCCAAGAAAGGTCAGAGATGTGGATCAAGCCGTCAACACCTTCTTCGATTTCTACGAATACACCGAAGTTAGTGAAGTTGCGAACTTTTGCAGTGTGTTTAGAACCTACAGGGTATTTTTCTTCGATAGTTTCCCATGGATCAGCTTTCAGCTGTTTGATACCCAAAGACATCTTACGTTCTTCGCGGTCCAAAGTCAGAACTACAGCTTCGATTTCGTCGCCTACTTTCATGAAGTCCTGAGCTGAACGCAAGTGCTGGCTCCAAGACATTTCTGATACGTGGATCAAGCCTTCTACACCCGGAGCGATTTCGATGAATGCTCCATAGTCAGCCATAACAACTACTTTACCCTTAACGTGGTCGCCTACTTTCAAGTTAGCGTCCAAACCGTCCCAAGGATGCGGAGTCAACTGTTTCAAACCTAAAGCGATACGTTTCTTTTCGTCATCGAAGTCAAGGATAACTACGTTCAGTTTCTGATCAAGCTGAACAACTTCACGCGGATCGCTTACACGGCCCCATGACAAGTCGGTGATGTGGATCAAACCGTCTACGCCGCCCAAGTCGATGAATACACCGTAAGATGTGATATTTTTAACAGTACCTTCAAGTACCTGACCTTTTTCAAGTTTACCGATGATTTCTTTCTTCTGCTGTTCCAGTTCAGCTTCGATAAGAGCCTTGTGAGAAACAACAACGTTCTTGAATTCTTGGTTGATTTTAACAACTTTGAATTCCATAGTCTTACCTACGAATACATCGTAGTCGCGGATAGGTTTAACATCGATTTGAGAACCCGGCAAGAATGCTTCGATACCGAATACGTCAACAATCATACCACCCTTAGTGCGGCACTTGATGTAACCCTTAATAATTTCTTCGTTTTCAAGAGCAGCGTTAACACGATCCCAAGAACGAGTAGCGCGAGCTTTCTTGTGTGACAATACCAACTGTCCTTTTTTGTCTTCCTGGTTTTCGATGTAAACTTCTACAGTGTCACCGATTTTCAAATCAGGATTGTAACGGAATTCGCTCAATGGAATGATACCGTCTGATTTGTAGCCAATGTTAACTACAACTTCACGTTTGTTCATTGCGATTACAGTACCGTCAACAACCTCACGGTCATTTACCTTGTTTAAAGTGCTGTCATAAGCCTTTTCCAAGTCTTCTTTGCTTACGTTTGATACTGAATCACCGTTTTCATACGCATCCCAGTTGAAATCTTCAATAGGAGCAATGTTTTTTAAGTTTTCCATTAAATTAATAAATTGTTTGTAAATAACTAATTGTGTTAGACTTTATATTGTTTATATAAATCGGCTGCAAAGGTATAATAAAATCCTGAATATTAAAAGGCTTGCCTGCATTTTTTAGGAGGAAGAAAAATAGAAAAACCGGAAAAAGGCTCCATATGGGAGGTTTTTCCGGTTTTTTATGAGTTTTTTGGATTTTCTGTTAGTTTTCAAGCGAATAGTCTATGGTGGTGACTACGCGTATCTTCTTGATATAAGGGGTATTCGGGTCGCGGTCGGTAATGCTGAACTGCCCCTGATTGGCCTGACGGATTTTGCCGAGGTTACTGCCGGAGTCTTTGGCAAACTTTTCGGCTGCTTCGCGTGCGTTTTTGGTGGCTTCTTCAATCATCTGCGGTTTTACCTTGTTTAAATCAGTATATTCATACTGTACTTTGTACTGGTATTCTCCAGAAGTGATGGCGATGCCTCTTTTTAGCAGTTCTCCCTGCTCACTGATAAGTCCCCGTATCAAATCTACCTTGTCGGAAGTAACGGTGATGACTGTAGTCACATTGTAGCGGTTGGCCGGATTCTGGTTGTTGCCATAACGTTCGGCAGCCAGGTCGATAATTTCCGGGGCATTCACGCTGATTTCCTGTTCTGTCAGTCCTTTTTCTTTCAAGAAACCGGTGATGGTCTGATTGGAACGCTTGATGTCGTCGTACAATCTTCCCAAATCATTTCCCAGGCTTTTGTACACTAGTGGCCAGGTTACTTTATTGGCTGGGACTTCTATTTCGGCCAGACCTTTTACGGTGACACTACGGTCTTTTTCTGCAAACTTACTGAATCCTTTTTCGATGAATACGCCTAATAACAGTAGGCCGATGGCCAGAATAATGGCTTCGATTCTAAAGTTCTTCATGATGATTTTTATTTATAGTTAGATATTCGGAATCTGAGTGCAAGGTATTGAAAATTATTGGATTTTCCAATGAATTTTCCCTGTCTTTATTATAGATTGAAAAACTCTTTTACGTTTTAACTCAAACGCCTTTGCGTTTTAAATGAAACACAAAGGCGTTCGAATGAGAATGTACTTGCGTTTGACAGTAAACGTCAAAGCGTTTTTTCAGGGAGGTGAAAACCCTTCAATTCTTGTATGGGAGACTGAATGAAAATGTCCGTATGAAGGTTGAATTTTAGGGCTGTTTCCTTTAGTTCATGTTGGAAGAACCATGCAATGGAACCTACAAAAGAGACCGGAACCTGGGTATATCCCGGATAAGAAAGTATGTTGCGACGGAAAAAATCGCTGAAGCAGTCGGTCAGGAACTGCTGGACTTCCGGCAGGTTCTTGTGCTTATATATATAAGGAGTAAGACTGGCCAGGAAGCGGTTGCCTTGTGGCTGTTTGTACACTTTATCCAGAATATCGGGTATGGTCAGGTTATATTCCTTCAATAAGCCTTCCAGCAGGTTGGAAGGCAACTGTTGTTTGATGCAGTCGCCTACAAATCGTTTTCCTAAATAGGCTCCGCTTCCTTCATCTCCTAAAATATATCCTAATGGAGGAGTGTTATGCGTGATTCGTTGCCCATCGTACAAGCAGGAGTTTGCTCCCGTTCCTAGTATGCAGGCAATTCCTGGCTGATGCTTGCACAATGCCCGGGCAGCTCCAAGCAAATCGCTTTCTACCTGGATACTTGCGTATGAGAATACTTCAGCAAGCAAACCGGAAAGTTTGCCGGCTTTTTCAGGGGTACAGCCAGCCCCATAAAAGAAAACGGCTTTCACTTCTTCTTGTGGAAAAGGCAGTTGTGCAAGCAGGCTTTCCTGAAGAATCTGTTTTATTTTCTCTTCTGTCAGATGAAAAGGGTTGATACCTTCGGTATGAACAAGCTGGCAATCATGTAAAGTAGTTCCGAAGCACCAGTCGGTTTTGGTAGCTCCGCTATCGGCTATGAGAATCATGTAAAAAGCAGAATTAGAAAGGTAGAAAAAGAAAGAAGACGGAACATGCCGTCTTCTTTTTTATGTTAAGCAAAGATTTGATTATTAATGACAATGTCCGCAACCGCCACCGCAGCAACCGTCTTCTTCAGCTTCGTGTTCGCCGCATCCGCCTCCACAGCTGTCACAGCCGCATCCGCAACCTTCACCGCTCATCAGTTTGAGGATGCTTTCCATTTCCTTGTTGGTGGCATCACGCATTTCCATTACGGTACCTTCAAAAATCAGGTCTTTGCCAGCATGCGGGTGGTTCAGGTCGAGCACCACTTTATCTTCAGTGATTTCACCTACGTTGGCATAGAACTGATGACCTTCTGCATCGTTCAGCATGATGATGTTGCCTTCGAAGATGTTGTCGCTATCGAATTTTCCATCCGGACTGCAGAACATAGACTTGGGCACCTGGCGTACGTTGTCTTCGTCTCTTTCGCCGTATGCTTCAGCACAAGGAATTGTAAAGTTGAAGTTGTCACCCTTTTTCAGTGCCAGAATTTCTTTTTCGAAGCGTTCCAGGGTATAACCTATTCCTGAGATAAATTGGAAGGGATGGCTTGCAGGAGCTTCTTCGCGCAATTCTTTTTCTCCGTCTGTTACCGCATAAAGTTTATATGCTACTGTGATGTATTTATTTTCCATGTTTAAAATTTAAATGTGCATTAATAGTTATCAGCCGCAAAGATAAATAATATCACGATATTTAGCGAATAAAAATGAAAGAATGAATGCAGAGCTGATTTTGTCAGAATGCTTTTTTATATTTGCATATCATAAAAAATGAATACGATGAATCAGAGCCGAATAGTAGAATTGTATCGTGGAGAGTTGTGGGAGTGTCAGTTATTGGAGAGCATCTTGAAAAGTGAAGGGATAGATTGCTTTTTAGTCAATACTCTGCGTAGTGGTTATGGGCCTGTTGTGATGGCGGCTCAGCAGATACAGGTGATGATAAGGGAAGAGGATGCAGAAAAAGGCCTTGCGGTGCTGAGTGCTTTTAAGAGTGGAAAATAAATTAATGAATCAGGAAATAAAATTGAATGTATGAAAGGAAAGCTGGTTTTTATTACAGGTGCTACAAGTGGCATCGGTGAAGGATGTGCGCGGAAGTTTGCCGCCATGGGTAGTAACTTAATATTGAACGGAAGAAATATCGAAAAATTAGAGAGTCTGAAACAAGAGTTGACTGCGCAAGGAGTAGAGGTGCTTACTTTACCTTTTGATGTGCGTAACCGTGAGGCAATGCGTCAGGCGGTAGACTCTTTAGAGGGAAAATGGAAAGAGATTGACGTGCTGGTGAATAATGCCGGACTGGTCATTGGAATGGACAAGGAACATGAGGGTTCCCTTGATGAATGGGATGTGGTGATTGACACCAATATCAAAGCTTTACTGGCTATGACGCGGATGATTGTGCCGGGTATGGTGGCACGTGGATGCGGACATATTATCAATATAGGTTCCATTGCGGGAGATGCGGCTTATGCGGGTGGCAGTGTGTATTGTGCCACTAAAGCGGCGGTAAAGGCACTTTCTGACGGATTGCGTATTGACCTGGTTGATACACCCTTGCGTGTGACAAATGTGAAACCCGGCATGGTGGAAACCAATTTCTCTGTGGTTCGTTTCCGTGGAGATAAAGAGAAGGCTGATGCTGTGTATGAAGGAATTCGTCCGTTGACGGGGGATGATATTGCTGAGGTAGTGTATTATGCGGCATCTGCTCCAGCACATGTACAGATAGCAGAAGTTTTGGTAATGCCTACATATCAGGCTACAGGAACAATTTGTTCCCGGAAAAAATAAGTTTCTAAAGTTTATTTGTAACAATACTTCGGTAAATTTTTACCGAAAGATTAAAAGTTAAACAATAGAACCGGCAAAAGCTGGTTCGGAAACACTAAAGAGGTCATTGAAATGTTGTCAAAAATGAATGGTTAAGCATGAAGAAATGTGCTGAAAAAGAGAGCTAACCTACTGATAATAAAGGAGGAAAGTATTGCATAATTCGTTATTTCTTAGTAAATTAGAAGTCTCTGAACTCTTCT
>ERZ1026988.346-NODE-346-length-20632-cov-7.668465_pt1 | contig 20632 bp, 13 predicted proteins | sample MGYA00519291_ERZ1026988 | MGnify/ENA primary metagenome ERZ1026988 (study PRJEB26926, sample SAMN06164795) | human gut metagenome | biome: ENVO:00009003; feature: ENVO:2100002; material: ENVO:00002003 | host: Homo sapiens | place: USA | collected 2012 ... | reverse complement strand
GTGCAAATGTAACAAATAAAATAGAAGTTTGCTACATTTGTCGTAAAAAATATATATTTGCAGGTAAGTATAAGTTTGTAGTTTGTAAGTTTTTAGTTTTTAAGTTTTCAAGTTCAATAACTCGTCAATCCAAGAACTTAAGAACTCATCAACTCAAGAACTTAGGAACTCAAAAACTTAAAAACTATAATCAAAAGCGTATGGAAGTAGATTTTGGAAAAATGGGGCTTGTACTCGAAGGCGGTGGAATGCGCGGTGTGTTTACTTGTGGTGTACTTGATTACATGATGGATCATCATATAGAGTTTCCTTATGCTGTGGGAGTTTCGGCAGGAGCTTGTAACGGACTTTCCTATATGTCGCGGCAGAGAGGGCGAGCGAAATACAGCAACATAGATTTGCTCGATAAATATCATTATATCGGTTTGAAGTATTTATGGTATCAGCACAGCATTCTCGACCAGCATCTGCTGTATGATTTGTTTCCCAAAGAGATTCTTCCTTACGATTATAAGACTTATTTTGAAAACCCCACTCGTTTTGAAATGGTGACAACCAACTGTGTAACGGGGCGGGCTTGCTACTTGGAAGATAAGGATGACCCGGTGCGTCTGCTTGCCATTGCAAAGGCTTCCAGCAGTTTGCCGTATGTTTGTCCGATAACTTATGTGGATGGCATCCCCATGCTGGATGGTGGAATTGTTGACTCCATTCCGGTGATGCGTGCACTTGGGCAGGGATATGAGCAGAATGTTGTAGTGCTTACCCGTAACCGGGGCTATCGCAAGCAAGAGAAAGATATCCGTGTGCCGAGTTTTGTTTATCACCGTTATCCGCGTTTGCGTTTGGTGTTGAGTAAACGTTGCGAAGTGTATAATAAGCAATTGGAGATGATAGAGCGGATGGAAGATGAGGGGCGTGTCTTGGTGATTCGTCCGGAACAGAAGGTTGTGGTAAACCGGATAGAACGCGATACCAAGAAGTTGACAGCACTTTATGAGGAGGGGTATAGATGTGCTGGAAAAGTATTGGGTGGGTTTTTAAGTTTTTGAGTTCTTAAGTTTTTGGGGTCTTAGCTTTTGGGGTTTTAAGAAGACGAGGTGACAAGGTAGGCATGGCTTTTCAGAGCCTTGTCACTTTGTCACCTCGTTGCCTTTATCGTAGCATTACTCTTTATCTTTCAGGGCAGAGAAAATCAGACCTTCCAGTTCCTCCGCTAATTCCGGATTATCTTGGATGCATTGTTTTGCCGCATCACGACCCTGACCTAATTTGGTATCATTATAGCTGTACCATGAACCGCTTTTCTTAATGATACCCAGTTCAGATCCCAAGTCAATGATTTCTCCGCTGCGTGAGATACCTTCACCAAACATGATGTCGAATTCAGCTTTGCGGAACGGAGGAGCCACTTTGTTTTTCACTACTTTTACGCGAACCTGATTGCCGATAACCTCTTCACCGTCTTTCAGCTGAGTGGCACGACGGATGTCGAGACGTACTGATGCGTAGAACTTCAGCGCATTACCCCCGGTTGTAGTTTCCGGATTACCGAACATCACGCCAATCTTTTCACGCAACTGGTTGATGAAAATACAAGTGGTATTGGTCTTGCTGATGGTTGAGGTCAGTTTACGCAAAGCCTGCGACATGAGGCGGGCTTGGAGTCCCACACGGTTGTCACCCATATCTCCTTCGATTTCAGCTTTCGGAGTTAAGGCAGCTACAGAGTCGATAACAATGATATCGATAGCCGATGAGCGAATCAGCTGTTCGGCAATTTCGAGAGCCTGTTCACCATTGTCAGGCTGTGAAATCCACAGATTATCAATATCAACCCCTAATTTGGCTGCATAAAAGCGGTCGAACGCATGCTCGGCATCAATGAAGGCAGCAATACCCCCGTTTTTTTGTGCTTCTGCAATTGCATGGATTGCCAAGGTTGTTTTACCAGAAGATTCCGGACCGTAAATTTCAATGATACGTCCTTTCGGGTAACCGCCTACACCTAATGCTGCATTCAGTGCGATAGAGCCGGTAGGGATGACCTCTACCTCCTGTACCTGGTCATTGCCCATTCTCATGATAGATCCTTTACCGAAGCTTTTCTCGATTTTATCCATTGCAGCTTGCAGGGCTTTCAGCTTTTCGCTGTTATTGGGTTTTGAAGCAGTGCCTTCCACACCTTCTTCAAATTCTAATTCGTCTTTCTTTGCCATTATTGTATGTATTAAGTTTCTGAGTTTTTTAGTTCATGAGATGGAAGAACAAATCAGCAGCAAGCAACGTGCTAATTTATTCACCTAATATTTGAGCAGCGTGCTCCTTGGTCTTAATCTGTTTAGGAAGCAAAATCCGCTCAATTACCCCTTCTTCGTTGATGATAAAAGTAGTACGGAATGTGCCCATATATTTACGTCCGTACATACTCTTTTCTCCCCATACGCCAAACTCCTGTACCAGTTTAAAATCGGTATCAGCAATCAGGGTAAACGGAAGCTGGTTTTTCTCGATGAATTTCAAGTGTGATTTCGCATCGTTGATGCTCACACCAATCACTTCATAACCGGCTTCGCGGAGGGCCGTATAATGGTCGCGCAAATTACAAGCTTGGGCAGTACATCCCGATGTCATATCTTTAGGATAGAAGTAAAGCACTACTTTCTTACCTTTATAGTTACTTAAGCGGATTTCTTCCCCTTTTTCATTCAGTCCCAGTATTTCAGGGGCTTTATCTCCTACATTCATTAGATGGAAATTTTGATTAGTATGTTGATGATGTAGCTTCTTTAGTAAACAAGGTGACAAGGTATAAATAGGCTCCTTCCATGAAAACGATGTGTTAATCATATCAGAGTCTTATTCCCCTGTCACCTTGTTCCTTTCAAGAAAACCTTGTATTATGATGAGAAATTACAGTTCAAGATCCCCGTCGAATACCTCGTGCCAGGGAAGACCGTTTTTGTTCAGTTCTTCCATGAACGGATCCGGATCAAATTCTTCCACGTTCCATACACCCGGACGTTTCCATAATCCCTTCAAAAACATCATGGCACCAATCATGGCAGGAACCCCGGTGGTATAGCTTACGCCCTGCATTCCGGTTTCCTGATAAGCAGCCTGATGTGAGCAGTTATTATATACATAATAGGTATGTTCTTTTCCGTCTTTGATACCGCGGATACGGCAACCGATAGAAGTTTCACCTTCATAGTTTTCGCCCAAGTCTTGCGGGTTCGGAAGTACCGCCTTCAAGAACTGCAGCGGAACAATTTCCATTCCGTTATAGTTGATGGGTTCGATGCTTGCCATACCGATGTTCTGAATCACACGCAAGTGAGTAAGATACTCCTGTCCGAAAGTCATCCAGAAGCGTGCACGCTTGATGGTCGGGAAGTTCTTAACCAGCGATTCCAGCTCTTCGTGATACAACAGATAAGAGTCACGAGGTCCCACGTTAGGATAAGTTAAATCTTTATGGAATTCCAGCGGCTGAGTAGTCACCCATTTTCCATCTTCATAATAACGTCCGTTTTGCGTAATCTCTCGGATGTTGATTTCCGGATTAAAGTTAGTAGCAAAAGCTTTATGATGGTTTCCTGCGTTGCAGTCTACGATGTCTAAGTAATGGATTTCATCAAAATGATGTTTAGCAGCATAAGCAGTATAGACACCACTTACTCCCGGGTCAAATCCACAACCCAAAATAGCTGTCAGTCCAGCCTCTTCAAAGCGTTGTTTGTAAGCCCATTGCCAGCTGTATTCGAAGTGAGCTTCATCTTTCGGCTCATAGTTGGCAGTGTCCAGATAGTTGACTCCAGCCTTCAAGCAAGCCTCCATAATCGTCAAGTCTTGATAGGGAAGAGCTACATTGATAACAATTTCAGGCTTAAAGCTATTGAATAAAGCCACCAGTTCATCTACATTGTCTGCATCTACCTTCGCAGTTTTGATGTTAGGGTTGCCTATTGCTTTAACAATAGCATCGCATTTTGACTGGGTACGGCTCGCAATCATTACTTCCGTAAATACTTCAGGATGTTGGGCCACTTTGTGTGCAACAACGGTTCCTACACCGCCTGCACCGATGATTAATACTTTACTCATTTATTCTTTGAACTTTTTTTAAAAACGGCAAACGTTTACCGTGCTATGAGCGCAAAGATAAGAAATAATTCCATATTCCATGCAGTATTCGGAATATATCCGTATTTTTGTATTAGTTCTTTAGTAACTTACAAACTCAAAAACTTACATACTGAAGAACTAATTAACCCAAAAACTTAAAAATAAGCATATGAGAAAGATTTTTATGAGCATTGCGGCTATGGGATTTGCCGTATTTATGGGAAGTTGTGGTACCGGTTCTAAAACAGCGAATGTGAATCTGGCCGGTGAATGGAACATCGTTGATGTGAATGGAGAAGCAGTATCGGCTGACGCTAAGCCTTTCCTGGGACTGGATATGGCTGGAAAACGTCTGTATGGTAATGCAGGTTGTAACCGCGTGATGGGAGTTGTAGAATACGATTCTGTACAGCCGGGTAAAATCCGTTTCACTTCTGTAGGTGCTACTCGCATGATGTGTCCGGAAATGGAAACCGAAGGAAAAGTATTGGCTGCATTAGATAAAATTGCAGGTTATTCAGGTACAGAAGACAAACTGGTATTGGTAGACGCTGAAGGCAATAACGTGATGACTATGGCTAAGCGTAAAGCAGCTGAAGTTTCATTGAACTCGCTGGAAGGGGAATGGACGCTGGTTTCTGTAGGAGGTGAAACGCTTGGCGAAATGGAGAATACTCCGTTCCTGGCTTTCAATGTAGCCGAGAAGCGTGTACACGGTAATGCCGGATGTAACACAGTAAACGGCAACTTGGTACAGGAAGAAGGAAATCCGGCTTCTTTGAAATTTGATCAGATGATTTCTACCATGATGTCTTGCCCGAATATGGATACAGAAGGTAAAATCATGGAAGCATTGGGTAAGGTTCGCAGCTTTGCTATTGATGCAGATGGCAACCTTTCTTTGCTGGATGAAAACGGTCAGGAAGTGGCTAGCCTGGAAAAGAAATAAGAAAGGCCTAAAAACTTGCAACTTCATTAGCAGGTTCACTAAAAAAACGTCAAAGCGTTTCAATCGAAACGCTTTGACGTTTTTTTTATTCGCTTAGGCGAATGAGGTGAGACGCTTATTCGTCTTTTTTCGATTCCTCTACAATTTCTTCGGGAACCTTTTCACAGCGGACAAACTTACGCACATCTTCTGCATCTTCAGTTGCAGTCCAAGTCATTTCTCCGCTTGGCAGCAGATTGGTTACGATATACTCGTTTGCCCATTTACCCTGTCCGAAGTTATATTCTCCACTGATAACCGAACCCAGATAAGGGTCGTTTTTCAATTTAAATTCTCCGGTGAATAATTCGGCATACATGCTGTTCAGGTTACCGTAAATCTCAAAAGTCTGCTCTTTCCGGTTGAACACGATGTATGAGTACAGTTCTTCGGGCAGAGCTTCTCCGTTATTCCATTCTGTCATTCGCCATACACCGTCTAAGTTGGCAGAAGTGACCGGAAGGGTAGGGATGATTTCTTCCTCATCGTCGCAAGAAGCAAAGCAGCAGACGAAGGTAAGAATCGCCATTAATTTGAATATATTCTTCATATTTTTTTTATCAGTTTATTTTTTTTGTTCGTTTTAAAAACATACTTCCACATGAATGGTACGGTCGGAAGGTTTGCCTTTTACTCCATCCAGAATCACAGAAAAGTGGAGACTTTCCTGGGTTTCTTTCGGGAACTTGTCGGGATGCAGGGTAATGACCAAATCGGCTTCTTCACCGGGAGGGATAACCTCCGGTTCCGTCCGCAGGGTGGCGAAGTGGGGAATCAGCAGGGCAGTAATCCGCAGCGGCTCTTTGCTGCTGTTGCCGCAAAGAATGCGTGCTTCCGGTTCCATTCCTTTACTCACACCGGTAAACTTCACCTTATTCTGCTTCAGTCGTAATGCGCCCATGCTGTAACGGAAACGCGCCCATTCATCCGCACCCGGCACTACGTTTCCGGTCAGTGTCAGTCGGGCTGCCGGATGTTTGTCTGAAACCGACAAGTAAACAAACGCATCCGCATCAATGGTACCCGGATGATTCTTGGCTGTATAAGTCAGCCGTACCTCGCAGGTATCTCCCGGTTGCAGTTCCCGCCGGCTGAGCTGAGCCGCTGTGCACCCGCAAGTGGTATGGATGCGCTGGATGCATATCGGTTGTGAACTGACGTTCTTTCCCACAAAGCGGCAGGTCACCGGAGCATCGTCTTCAGTCAGCGTACCCAAGTCTTTCCGGACTTCGGCAAACTGAATCAGCTGGCTGCCATGGGCAAGCAGTGAAGGATGCACTGCATCATAGGCACCGGGCGCACCGCTTGGCTGTGCCAGAGCTGGCACAGCCAAGGCGATTCCCGCCCCTATGATAAAAGCTTTTACCTTTTGAACCTTATTCATGTCTCAGTATGATTTTACATCCAACCGTGGTCGCCGGCTTTCTTGCTCACCGTAACCATGACTGTTTGCGATTGACCTTCTGCTGTCTTCACGGTAAGTCGGGTAGTTCCTGCCTTCGCACCAGTAACAGTCAGTACACTGCCAGCTACTTCAGCCGTAGCGATAGCGGCATCTTCCACTTCGCAGGTGAATGCAGTTCCTTCAAAATACAGTTTCAGCTCTTTCTGGTCTTTGCTTCCTACAGCCAAGTGGATGTTCGGAAGTTTCATGTCGTAGCTGTTGTTGGTGTCATCGATGAAGTCGAGCAACATCTTCGCGTCAATCATTCCGCTACCCATTTTACCGATGTATTGTGACAAAGGCACTGTTTCAGCCGAAGCAGCACCTACCACGTGATTGCGGTAATAGGTTTTCTTCTTGCCACCTCCGTAAAGATGATCCAGCGGTTTCACAGCTTGCTTCATCAGAGCCACGAAGTCGTTCGCCTTGAAGTGACGGCGCTGTTGAGCAGCGTAAGAGAGTCCCAAAGCAGCCACTCCCGATACGTGCGGACAAGCCATAGATGTTCCGTCCATGTAACCGTAAGCCGGCTGACCATTCTTAATCAAGGTAGAAAGGATAGAGCCCTGTGCTTCGTTAGTCTCATTTTCCTGCCACATATCTTTATCGTTTTCACCGATTTTTCCATAATACTCAAAGTCACCGCCCGGTGCGCAGAGCGTTACTTCTGTTCCATAGTTGGTATACGAAGAAGGAGTAAAATCGGCAGCCGTAGCACTTACACATACCACTTTCGAGTAAGCGGCAGGGAATGCCGGGATACCGGCATATTCATTTCCGGCAGCAAAGATAGCCACACCGCCGTCGATGATTCCGTTCGGAGAACCAGCGTTATGGATGAAGTAATCGATGGCTTCTTTTTCAAGCGGATAGATTTCTGCCCATTCTTTTTCGGTAGCAGGTCCCGGTTGGTATCCTTCAATTAAGCTTGCATCGGCAGAGTTCAAACCCCAGCTGCACTGAAGAATTACGGCACCGTTATCGGCAGCATACTTGATGGCGCGTGCTTCACCGGTCAGCGATACACCGTATTGTCCGGAGAATACCTGACACGACATGATTTTCACCCCGCTGTTTGGATTTCCGTTTCCTCCGGCAATTCCGCTTACACCCTTGCTGTTACCGTTTACCGCAGCAATGGTTCCTGCCACGTGGGTACCGTGACCTGAATCGTTGAGGTCGCTCCAGCTGATGAGGCCGGTATTGTTTACAAAGTTATATCCGTGAACGTCGTCTTTGTAACCGTTTCCGTCGGCATCTTTGCCGGCTCCTTGTACTTCACCTTCGTTCACCCAGATGTTGTCCACCAAGTCAGGGTGCGTGTTCATCACTCCTTCGTCGAGCACTGCCACGATGATGGAAGGGTCGCCGGTACATTTCTGCCAAGCTTCCACTACGTTCACATCGCAGCCTTGTTCTGCCATGGCATGATTGTCGTTTTTGTTTTCAAAGCTGGGGTAGCTACCTGTATTGAAGTAATGCCACTGACAGTCGAAGCCGGGGTCTGCGGTAAACGGAAGGTTTACATTGGCAACTCTTGAAGCACGGCTGGTCATGGCTGGTTCGTTGAAATACACGCGTTTCTTGTTGTTATACGCACGTTTGATGTGACCGTTAGCCTGCACTTTTGAAATCTCGCCCAACTTCTTCAAGTCTTGCGCGGCTTTCTTCAAGTCGGTATTCTCGTCAAATTTCACCAAGTACCACAAGTGCAGTCCCGCTTCACGGGTGCGTTCTTCGTTCTTGGCATCTACCGGGAATACACGCTCAAAGTGATAACCTCCCAAGATTGTCAGTACCTCATCGGTAGAAGGAATGCCCGAACGGGTAGCAGGGCCTCCCGCACGGGAAGCGCGTGCCAGAGCCTGATCCAGAATTTCGGTCATCTCCGGCTTAAATTTAATCAGCAGTTCGCCCGATGTGGCATCCGAAGGAATCACCACTTCCGTCTGTTCGTCGGTGGGAGCAGAAGGAGTTTCAAACTGTTCATCGGAACAGGCTGAAAATACTCCGGCGAATAGGGCTGCATATAGAAATCTTTTTTTCATTCTTTCTTTATTCTTTTTATTTGAGTTTCTTTTTCAGTTGAAAAGGTTTCAGTGGACCAGTTGACAAGATTTTGAAAATCTATGCTTTTAGAACCCCGTCAACTGGTTACCTTGTTGCCTCGTCAGCTTATCTTATCTTCTGTAAGGAATAGAGATGGTTTCTTCCTCCTGATCTCCCGTGCTTGCCACGTAGAGACTATAATACATCGGATAAGCCGCATCTTCATCTTTCGGTTTTGCTCCGTAGTAATAAGAGAAGTTGTAGTTATCGGCATCGATGTTGCTGAAACCTACCGGTTCACCATCCGAGTTCTTACCCTTTTCCTGCTGATTGAAGATCAAGGCAGTCGGTCTCCATTCAACGAAGTGTGGGTGGAACAGAATCCAGTTGGGCAGCTCACCGGTGAAGAAGTTCAAGTTCAATGAGAAGGCACGGGCACGCGGTAATACACGCAATACTTCATTACCTTTTACTGTGGCACCTTCAATCGGTGTGCCGTCTGCATTTTTACGAGTAACTTCTTTCTCATCTAATAACCATCTACAAGTATCACCTACCAGTTTGGTTAAGTAATCTTTCTTGTCTACCGAGAAGTCAGCTTCTGTATAGTGAAGCGGTTTATTAGCAGCTTTCAAAGCTGTTTCCATCTGCTTATCGGTAGGCAGTGTACCTTCCATGAAGCAGTATGACAGTTCCAATGCTTCCAGTTCTTCCCATGTGAGCAGTTGCAAGAAAGCATTGGTTTCTTTCGGGTCGTCAGGACCACTTCCATGCATCTTGAAGTGCAGACCGAGCGGATAGCCGTTATACTGATAGTTATCTTTTGAGGATGCTTCCAAGTCGGTAATCACATCGTTTCTGCGCTGTCCGTACAGATGCAATTTGCGCATCTTCGGGAAGTTTGTTTTGTTGATGGTTTGAGTCAGTTTATCAAGACTGGTAAAGCAGTTAAAGCTTAAGTCGAGCACTTCGAGGTTCTTTAAGTTCTTGAAGTTCTCCGGAAGTTCCTGCAAGCCATACGCTTTTACGGTTAGGCTCTTCAAATACTCAAGGTTGCAGAGCTCATCACACATCTTCACGTTGCGAATCTGGCTGTTGTCGTTGCTGGCGATAGAGAACGATTCCAAATATTTCAGGTAACGCACTTCACGTGGCAATACATCGCCGTCGGCAATGTTCACCATGCTGAATGCTACCGAGCGCACACGTCCCACAGCTCCTTCAGGTGCATCGTCATCGGTTTCTTCCCAAAGAGTAACTCCTGTCCAGTTACGCATGTTCTCGCTGGTTTCAATGGGATACATGCTTCGTACCTTTTCATTGATCAGCACGATGGCAAGCGAGTCGCCGGCACGGTTGTCTTCAATCTTCATGGCAGCTTTCTGCTTCACGGTCAGGATAACGTGGTCGATGTTTTCCCCCTTATCGTTTACCAACTGGTCTTCCGGATTTTTCGCAGCCAGATAAATCTTAGCCACACGTACCCAAGGCACGATGTTCATGTTCCAGCGGCAGTTCAGTTTTACGGTACGCGGACGAGAACCTTCATCGAGTACGATGCCGAGGTCTTTCTGGTTGGTTACTACGGTTTCTTTCAAATCTTCCAGCTTGATTTCATTCTTTCCGATTCGGCGCATCAACCATCCGGTTTTTTCTTTTTCAGCTTCTGCCATTTCCGCTTCCGTCAGTTCTACTCCGTTGGTTTCAAACTCATATTCCACCTTGTCGATGATACATTCCACATTGGCAGTGATGGTGAAATCAACGAGACGCTTGTCGTAGTCGGCTGCACTTTCCACTTCTACTACGTCTTCTTTCAGGTAAATCTGTTTGCCATAACCTAACTGCGTAATGGTTACAGTCTGGCTTTTACCGCTTGTCGTGCGATACAGCAAGTCGGTTGAGCGACTTTGGTATTCCAGTGTAGCATCGATGTTTACCTTGCTTTCCATTGATCCGTTTCCGTTCGCCGGAGAAACCATCACCCAAGGAGCTGCTACCTGAGCCACCCAGCTGTCGGGAGTCGTCACCTCAATCAGTTCCGAGCCTCCTTCCGGTCCCACTGCAATTTCAGTCTTGTCCACAGCAATTTCACCGGGACCGACTGGCTCGTCGTCATCGCTGCACGCGGTGAAAAGACCGGTGCAGAGAATCAGACTCCATGTGAGTTTATTCATATATTTCATTGTCAATTTATTCATGGGTTATTAATGTTCAATTCCTAACGCATCACATCCGCGGATATCCTGAGTCTTATCGTAGAACAGACGTACCAGGTTTTGTTCGAGGTACGGGCAGATGCTGGTCACATCGATTGAGATGTTCGGGTTATCTGCAATGTCGAGGATATACAGACGCGGAGTCAGTGTCTCGTCTACCTTACGGATGTCGTTCGAACCAATCTGCAGCTGAGTCAGGCTGGGGCACAAGGTAATGCCGGTAGGCCATTTACGCAGCGTACGGTTTCCTTTCGCGTCACGCTGGTTACGGATACCGATGGCACGCAGGTTGGCACTGTTCAGCGGTTCGGGCGGAACCTCTGTGAAGCAGTTGTAGCTCAAGTCCATATTGGTGAGGTAGGGGAGCGTGGTTGAGCGGAAATCATCCGACAGCTTGGTCAGTTTGTTGAAACGCAAGTCGATGATACCCAAGAGGTACGCTTTCTTACCCTTGATAGAACCTTCCGGAATCTCAGTCAACAGGTTGTTGCTCATATCCAGCGTGCTGATAGGAGAACCGGAAGTGAAGAGCTCTTTCGGGAAAGTAGTGAACTTGTTATACGACAAGGTTACGCTTGCGGCGTTAATACCTTTGAAATTTTCCGGATCTTCTACACCGTCGATTTCATTGTTCGAGAAGTTCACACCGCCCATAACGAATACCGATTTGGCATCGAAGATATTCGGAATCTTCGTTAGCTTGTTATTAGCAAATCCCAGAGTTTCCACTTTTTCGGTAAATCCGCAGAAATTAGCCGGGATTTCTGTGATTTCATTGTGGTCGAGATACAAAGAACTCAGACGAACGTGTGAACCAAACGGATGCAGTTTCTTCACGTTGTTATGCGTCAAGTCGAGCAAGCCCAACTTAACCATATTCTTCAATGCATCTTTTTCGGGCAGTTCTTCCAGGTTGTTATACCCCATGTAGAGAATCTGGATTTTCTTACCTACCTCTTCTGAAGCCAATCTCGTAAAGTCTTCACGGAGCTGTTGTGCGCTGATACCTCTGTTGCAGGCAATGTTGAAAGCCTGCAGTTCCGGCAAGTTGTAATAGAATTCCGGAATCTGAGTCAGCATCGGGCAGTTATACAGCTCGATATCGGTCAGTGCTGTCATCTTGCTCCATGCATCTTCAGTAAATTCTTCCGAATACACTTTATACGGAGAGTCAGCCTTGTCGGCATCGGTAAACGCTGTGGCAATTCGGTCATATTTCACCGGTGCATTACCGATGTAGAACTGCTGCAACTTAGTCAGGCGGTAGATAGCCTTTGAAACGCCTTCAATCTTGCTAGTCATCACACCGATTTGAGTATCTTTCAGCGTGATGCGGCTGTTCTTGTTGATTCGTTTCTGGCTCGGGTCGCTGTTGACGCTGTTTACAATCATTTCCGACATATCGGCACGCGGGTCGTATTTCAAGAAATGCTTCTCATAGTGATAACGCATGTTCTTCTTCTGCTGTTCATTCAGTCCGTTCTTGAAGTCGGATTCCTGATACATATGACCACCTACTTTTTCGTCGTGTGAACCGAGGTTCAACACTTCCAGTTCAGTGAGCTGACCGATGGCATCGGGCAAGAATCCCTTTGCACCGAATCCAGCCAAAACCAGACCCACTACGCGTCCCTGGTTATTCAAGGTAACGCCCGGCTGATCGCCCCACATATCCAACTCCTTGTTAAAGTTCCAGTTGGTTCCGTGAGCTGCCGCATCGCCATAGAAGCTCCAGTTCTTTCCGTCCATCGCTTCCCAGATTTCCTTCAAAGCCAGATAGTCTTTGATATACTCAAAGGTTTCCGACAATTTGATAGGCACGTTGGCTTCAATATTGGTCGTATTGTCGCTGATGACAAAAGCCTTACCTTCTACCGGCTGTGTTTCAAGAGCCGTTTCCACGCTACCGTTCTTTGAGTAGGTGGTATACGAAGTTACCCGGTAGTTACCGGCAGGCAACCATACGGTGGTGTCACACTGAGCGGTACCAATCTTCTTATACTGATCGTCAGTATCCTGCAAGTCTTCCGGCTTTTCATATTCGTCCGGTCCCAAGAACTCTTCCTTATACTTCACTTTCAGTTTCTTGAAAGTCTTGGATTCGTTGGTAAAGGTATTGGTTACAGTTACATCCACCAAACGGATGGTGCTGAACAGATAAGCTCCTTCCGCACGGCTGAGTCCGGTCTTTTCCAGTTTAAACTGAACCATACCGCGTTTTGCTGTTTCGATGGCAAGCGGTTTCACTTCCAGTCCGCCGCTCACTACGTTAAACGTATTGCTCTCAGTAGCCGAACCGGCAAGAATCTGCTGGTCGAGTTTGTTATACAGATAATAACCGATGATGGTATACGTACCGGTAATAAGCTGCAGTTTGTCGCTTCGCAAGCCAAACTCTGCATTTTCCGCATTGTAAGAATGTAGCGGCAAGGTCTGTGAAACCTGTGTGCCGTTATATTCCAAAATCACTTTAATCTTCTTGGCATCGTAGAGCGAGTCCAACTGGTCGTTGGCAGCGGCTCGGCTGGCTACTTCTGCCCCGAACGATGCGCTTTTGTAGAGCTTGAACTGTACGTAGCCGTACTCGCTCTGCAAGGCGTTTTCATCATCGTCCGAACATCCCGGCATCACGATGCTCAGCAGTCCGAGCAACAGTGGCAGGAGGAACAGGTTATGTAATTTCTTTATATTCATTATATTCATTATTCGTTAGGAGTGATTACGAGAACTTTCTTAGTACCATCACTAGCAGATTCCATAGTGATAACCAGATTTTCTGTCGGAGCTGCTTCTGGCATATAAATCATAAATCCGTTAGGGTTCGAAAAGTCATTACTCATTTGCAATAAATCGGTTGGTTTCAATCCTTGCATCGTTTCGATTTGGAATGTTATAGAATATTCTTGATTTTCAAAGTTACCCATTTGTGGATCAATGTTATACATGGAATAAGTACCTTGAGGCATGCTATATGCTTCATCAGCTTGATATTCTGTAGCATCAATGCTCTCTATGGAAATAGGAACCGGTTTCCATGTCGTATTATCCATTGCAGTAACTGTTACGCTTGCATCAGTTTGTTCTTTCTTTACATCTTGCGTAGCAAGCATCAGCAAGTATCTCTCGTATTCAATTTTCAGCTCACCTGTTTCATCAAATGCATTTCCAATAACGTCATTTTTGATTTCTTCGTATTTAGCAGAAGGGAATGCCAATACGTATGCAGTTCTTGGATCAGACTCTAGCGGATTAGCAGTAAGATTGATTTTGCACTTATCGTAGATAGCGTACTGCATCCATTCATCCTTCATCTCTTCGTGATGTACTTCATCATTGTGCGTATATTCGTCAATCATGACAATCTTGAAGTCATCATTTTTAGCTTTCAAAGTGAAAGAAACATGCTTGTTATAGCTTGTACCGCCACCGCCGGCAACACCTGCACCGTTGGTGAAAGTCTTTCCATCTTCAGAAATAGTCCAAGACCATTTGTTGCTGGTAGGACCGTTTGTAATATCCATATCATTAGCAGGCATACCGCTGAACACTACCGGAACTTTTTCTTCGTGCTTTCCGTCTTCCGAAGCAAAAGTAAGGGTATAACCATCTTCTTTTGTGATGGCATATTTACCAAAATTGGCATCATCGTCGTTATTGTGTACTTCCAATCCTCCGGTAACTTCCTTGTTGCTGGCACCTACCAATACATTTCCTTCGAGGTCTACCCAGCTCGGTTTGTTGGTAACGGCAAAACGGTAGTTCGCTTTCACTTTAAAGCGTTTGAAGTCGTTATAGCCCACTTCCAGTTCAGTAATCGGGTTGCCTTCTTCATCGAAAAGCTGCAAGTCGTAGCCCTGTGCTTCACGGCGAACTTCACCGATCACCACTTTTTCGCCACCCATGGTCAATTCCAGTTTAGCTACACTGGTTTCGTGAGCCGGAGCGTCGCCGGTCATTTTCACGGTCACTGTCTGCTTGCCCGGAGTACCAGACAAAACGAAGCTTTCCACTTCATCTTTTACAAATACACACCAGATAGCCGATGAAGACAAACTCCAGTTGGTGTTCGCCTCGAAAGAAAACTCCTGCGAACCGCCGGCAGCCAAGTTGATTTCCTGCTTTTCAGGGAATATAGGGGCAGTGCCTACGTTGTCATCATCGTCATCACATGCTGTAAAACCACATGCCATTACGAGGCTCATCAGCACCAGCCAGTTTTTGAATAATAGTTTTTTCATATTGTTCGTTGTTTCTTATATACGTTTAAAAACCTTGATCTTTTAGTTCTTCTGCTTCTGCATCGCTGATCCATTCCAGCAGATGGGCATAGCTTCCTACGGTTCCGAAGAGCGAGCCGTCTTTATTATATACACTCAGTGTGACATACTGCATTACGAAGTTTTCGCAGCTGCTGTAGTATGAAGTATAGACCTTAGGCTGGCTTACCTGAAGTTTGCCGTCACCATAGATGGTTCCGAATGCTTCGCCGGTAGTGGTCAGTGTCTGTTCGTCCATTTCCACCTTCGGCTCCATGATGTTCTTGCGGCTGAAGCGCAGTTTCACATCGAATCCGTCGTAATACAGATTTTTCAGAATCACCGTATTTTCTTCTTCCGGATCGAGCTCGGTTTCAATCAAGCGTTTCTTGATGTTCGGAATATATTCGGCGAAGTAGGTAGAAGTTACCATACAGTATCCGGTAAAGTTGTTGATGTCGAACGGACAAGATTTCTGCAATACCACCTTGGCTTCATCGCCATAGAGGCTCCATTTTTCTTCTTCCGGAATCACCAGACGCAAGGCAAATCCCAGTGAATCGCCGATACCGATATTATCGTACACCCCTTCTACATTGACCGATGCACTCATTTCACCCGCCTTGATGGTTACAGTATTTGAGAGCAGGCTGTAATGTTTGCCCTCGATGGCATTACTTTCCTTATCAATGATTTCCACACCGAAGGTACGGTCATAATCGGCTTTTTCGGTAGCCGATACCGGTACTTGAAACACCTCATTGCTCTCTTGTACGGGATAGTAATAAATCGTATCGGAAAACATCAGATAATTTTTGCCGGAGTATGCCGGTCTGTCCTGCTCGCAGCTGAACAGTGCGATAGCCGCTACTGCCACTGCCATACATTGCATTATTCGCTTTTTCATTATCAGTCTGTTTTTTTATTTGTTACTCTCATTAGGTTCAATTTCCGATCCGGGTGCTTCCAACTCGTGCTGCGGGATAGGCCATACAAACAACGGATCGTCTTTTTCTACTTTCAGGCGGTTGCCGGTATCGAGCGTCTGTTCCTGCGGCTTACGTTCGAAACCTTTGTGCCAGCGTTTCAAGTCTTGCAGACGGAAGCCCTCCATATAGAGTTCCTTTACACGTTCCTGCTCGATAACTTCCATTGCGTTCTGCTTGCTCATAGAAGTACCGCCACCGTAAGTTTCGTAACGGGCTGTACGCAGGGTAGTGATGTCGTTTCCGGCTTCGTTGAATTTCTCTTTCTGTACATAAGCTTCTGCACGGATGAGGTATTGTTCAGACAAGCGGAATACTTTCGGCATAGATACATGGAATACATTATATTGCTGGAATGTTTCGTTACCGAAGTACTTGATGAGCAACGGCCATTGCAATGCGTGGCTGTAGCCGGTGAGCGTGGTCTTGAAGATAGCCGGAGCACGCAGGTCGTCATTTGCATAGAGGTCGAACACCCAGTTTGCCGGAACATAGTCGGGCTTGAACGAAACGAAGTCGTAGTTGCTGAACACGGTTCCCAAGGCTCCTCCGTATGAGTTGATAGTGAATCCTACTTTCCAGATGGCTTCAGTAGAGTTGTCGCTGGTCCACATGTACTTGTAATAATTCACACCGTTTGATACATACTGGTTTACGCTCGACAGGACATAGTAGTTGCTGTCGATTACCTTGGATGCATACTTGATGGCATCGTCCCAGTTACGCATATACAAGGCAACGCGTGCACGGAGTGCATGAACTGTATATTCGTTGAAGTAGGTCGTATTAAACAGGGCGCCATGAGTAGCTGGATTATAATCCTCTTCCAATTTCAGCAGGTCGGCTGCCTTGTCCAAATCTTCGAGAACCAAGGCATACGAGTCTTTCAGTGAAGCACGCTTCATCGGTTCATCTCCCTTATAGTGCAGCGTCAAAACAACGCCCAACTCGTTGGCAGCCTCCTCATCGCTTTCATACGACTTACAGAACAGCTTAATCAGTTCCGAGTAAGCCAGTGCACGGGCAAAGTAGGCTTCACCGCAATACTGATCCAGCTTATCGAGGGCTTCATCCGGGTTTTCGGTGCTCAAAGCATTATTGCGTACGCGCTCTACGTTGTCAAGCAAAAAGTTTGCCTGATTGATAACATTGTAAAGTGCACCATATACTTTTTCTATTTCTGTATTGGTTGACTGGATGTCTTTCCAGCGCCAAATGTCACCATATATATTGGTATTACCAATCACTCCATATACGAGGTCGGTCTGGATATCCGGCAGCAAGGTAAGGTAACCCGAATAGAGTGCCGGGCTCTTGAATGCCGAGTAGATACCAATCACCAGCTGATTTACATCCTCCGGAGTGTTGATTGCCTCCTCCATGCGCATGGCATCTTCGGGATACTTGTCCAGACAAGAAGCAAAAGAGCAGGTCAGGCAAATCGACAAGAGATATAGTTTTATATTTTTAATTTTCATTTTTGTTCTTGTTTAGAATGATAATTCTGCACCAAATGTGAACTGGCGTGTTGCCGGATACTGTGCTTGATATACATTGGCTGCTACTTCAGGATCTAATCCGTTGAATCCGGTGATGGTCCATAAGTTCTGTCCCTGTATATACAGACGTGCCGAAGTAAAGAATTTGCTTTTCTTCAGTAACGACTGCGGCAAGGTATAAGCCAGACTCAGGTTTTTCAGACGCATGAATGAAGCGTTTTCCAGGAAACGGTCGTCGAGCTGTGCCACTTCGCCGTAACGGGGAATGTCGGTAAGATCTCCCGGCTTTTTCCAGCGGTCGTAAAGCAGACGTCTAGACTGGTTATATACCGTATAAAGTCCGTTGCTTTCTTCAAAGAAGCGGTCGTTGTTCATCACGAATCGTTTCGCCATCCAGCTGAACTGAGCTGAAAGCTGGAAGCCTTTCCAACTGAGGGTGGTACCGAAACCTCCCATCCAAGGAGAGTCGAAAGTCTTTCCAGTCATCACTTTATCGCTTTCACGGTATTCATTGGTGATGTTTCCGTCTTTGTCATACCAAAGCGCGTCACCGTTGGCAGGGTTCACGCCGGCATAGCGGTTCAGGAAGAATTCGTGTACCGAATGACCTACCATAAACTTCACACCCGTAGTAGAGTTTACATATTCTTCTACTCCGTTATAAAGTTCAGTCAGCTTGTTCATGTTATAAGAAACATTGGCACTGACGTTCCATACGAAATCTTTGGTACGGATGATGTCGCCGTCGGCAGTGATTTCTACACCACGGTTTACCATGGCACCCACGTTTTTCCAGCGATAGCCTTCACCGGTTACGGCGTATGATTCAGGTACGCTCATTAGCATGTTAGTGGTTTTCTTATGATAGAATTCCACATTTAAGTTAGCACGGTTCCAGAATCCAAGACGCACACCCACGTTGTTTGACCAGGTCTGTTCCCATCCCAGTTCTTCATTGCCGCTCTGTGCCGGATAGATACCTGCTTCGTCGTTGTAATTTGGACCTCCGGCAACCAATGCCAAATGGTCGTAGTTCGGAATTTCAGAGTTACCCGAAGTACCGGTACTCAAGGCAACCTGTGCATTGGTCAACCAGTCAATGTCTTTCAGGAAGTTTTCTTGCTTGGCATTCCACATGAAGCCCAATGACCAGAATGTACCCCAGCGGTGGTCTTTACCGAAACGAGAAGAAGCATCGGTACGTACCGAGAAGTCGGCATAATACAAATCTTTATAGTTGTATTCTCCACGGAGGAAGAACGACAGGTAGGCATAACTGCTGAATGTATCAGCCCAGCTTGATGCACGGGTACCTGCAGATACATTGGTAAGGAAGTCATTGGTCTGACCTTTTGAGTACACATCGAAACCTTCATAGCGGTAATCTACCCCTTCCTGGCCCAGCATGACATTAAACTGGTGGTCATCTTTGATGTTGAAGCGATAGTTGGCTGTTGTAGTTTCAGTAAGGCTCAGCATATCGGTGCTTCTGCGGGCAGCGGTACCCAAACCGTTATTTACCGAAAGGCTGGGGAACGACTGCATGAAAGCAGTGGTATGCGTGTAGTCAACACCGAACTGAGAGCGGATAGTCAAGTTCTCAATCGGAGTGATTTCAGCATATACTGTAGAAAGTACTTTATATTTTTTATACTTCACCGGGTTCTGCTCCATGTAAAGAATCGGGTTTTCACTGGTTCCCGCCCAGCTTCCGTCTTTGATGGTAGCCAATGAACCGTCTTTCTTATACGGATTCCAATAAGGCAGCATGAATCGGCTGGCAGAAATCGGAGTTACAATGGTGTAGCTACCGTCATCAGCCTGCTGTGTTTCTTCGTATGCACTCATGGTATTGGTACCGATTTTCAGCCAGCTACTGGCTTTTACTTCGGCATTGGCACGCAGGTTGTAGCGGCGGAACTCAGAACTCTGAGCAATACCTTCCTGGTCATAGAAACCACCTGAAACGTAGTAGTTCAAACGGTCGGTAGCACGGTTCACCGAGATTTCGTAGTTCTGCAGCGGTGCACAGTCATTGAACACCATATCGAGCCAGTTGATGTCGGTGCGTGAAAGCAAGTTGTAGTCTTGACCCGCATCGATACCGATTTCTTTTTCGAAAGCGATACGTTCGGGCGTGTTCATCAGTTCCCAGTTGGTACGTGCTAACTGTGAGAAACCATACTGAGCACGCAAGGTCACTTTGGCTTTGTCCATTGACAAACCACGCTTGCTGGTAATCACAACCACCCCGTTGGCAGCACGTGCACCATAAATAGAGGTAGAAGATGCATCCTTAAGCACGGAGATGCTTTCAATGTCATTCGGACTCAGGGTATTGAAGTCGGCACTTGAGATGGGCACCCCGTCTAAGATAAACAACGGAGCTGTACCCGAGTTGATTGAGTTGGTACCACGGATTTGGAATACAGCCGCTTTACTGGGTTCACCGGAGTTAGAAATGACCGTCAAGCCGGCACTTTGTCCCTGCAGGGCTTGGTCAAAACTTGGGGCAGGCACATTTTCCATCTTTTCTGACTTAACCGTCGAAACCGAACCGGCAATGGTCCCCTTTTTACGAACTCCGTAAGCAACTACTACCACTTCATCCACCATTTGTGCATCCGATTTCATCGTGATGTCCAGTTTGTGAGTCTGTGGCGTCACTACGTGCTGTTGCGATTGCATACCGATGTATGAATACACCAGAGTTGCTTTTGCAACACCTTTGATCTCAATGGAGTAGCTTCCGTCGATGTCGGTAATAACTCCATTATTAGTACCCTCCTGCATGATCGTTACACCAATCAGCGGTTCGTTCGTTTCTCCGTCAAATACGGTACCTTTGACAGAAAAATTCTGAGCGAACAGCGATTGGATTGCCATCACTGCAAGAGAGACGAACAAAAGAAATCCTCTTTTCATCTCTGTTTTTTGATTAATGATATAATTGAATTGTTAATAAAATGCGTACTTATGCGGGTAAGACCTTTGTCTTTGCGTACGATGTGTATATACTGTCTCTTATACACATCTCCGAGCCCACGAGACGGACTCCTATCT
>ERZ1026988.315-NODE-315-length-22282-cov-6.245152_pt1 | contig 22282 bp, 27 predicted proteins | sample MGYA00519291_ERZ1026988 | MGnify/ENA primary metagenome ERZ1026988 (study PRJEB26926, sample SAMN06164795) | human gut metagenome | biome: ENVO:00009003; feature: ENVO:2100002; material: ENVO:00002003 | host: Homo sapiens | place: USA | collected 2012 ... | reverse complement strand
AGATAGGAGTCCGTCTCGTGGGCTCGGAGATGTGTATAAGAGACAGGTATATATGACTATTGATTTATTCATCGCAATGCTGATTGATATTAGCTTGTATTTCATTTTTCAATGTATCTACAAACCAAGGTTGACAATTATTAGCATGTCCTCTGATTCGTGATACTTCCTCATCTGTAAAATCTGTGTCCTCATCACTCTTATAAATTTTTTCAGCTAAGCATTTGTCGGCAATGCCTGTTCCCGTCTGTAAATAAATCAGGTCAGCAAATACTTCCCGTACATCAACCTCAACAAAAGATGTTTTACTTATTGATGTAAATCGCTTAAATCGTTTAAAATTCAGTTTCATATTATTTTAGCTTAAATCATAAATTATACCATTCTTAATTTTTAACATCTTATATACAGGACGTTGAATATTATCATATATATTGATACGTGCCTGTCCCGTGAAGCCTTTATAAATTGTACCTCCATCATTAAATTGTATACCATTAGGCGATATACTAACAAGCCTGTCCTTAGTCTTATGATAAATCTGCAAACGACTATTAAAGGTATTATGATATTCGCCTCGCTCGTCAGCTATCAATCCTCCATCATTAAAAAAGACAGTATCTATCGATCCCGGTAATATCCCTGTAACTCGCCCCCGTCCATCGTTCAGGTTAATGCGTGCAGTTCTTGAGTCATTCGAATCGCGGAAGCTCATACTTAAATACGTCATGCCATCTGACCCTTTGAATTCTATAGTATTACTAATTGATGATATTTCTATCCGTTCGTTTGATCCGTTTGTTTTAAAAGAGAAATTTCCATCGTTCTTCCATGATATACGCCCCCCGGCTAAAGTACCACTGCCGTCTGAATTCAACTTAATTAATCCGTTTTCAGTTGCAAATTTTCTTGCTGTAAGATTATTTACATCGATATTTTCTGCTTTAACAAGCGGTTTCCCATTCTCCCACTTAAAAATGCCTATCGGGTTATTCCCACTACTGTCAGTTATGTATAGCTGATTAGCATTGATTTTTACGCTATTGTTTGTGATGGTCAATCCGGCAGCAGATAAATCATCCTTACCGACAGCAACTCTGATTCTCTCGCCGATGTCTATCTCGGCATTATCTGTCAACAATGAAATCTTTCTAAATTTACCTATCAATCCCTCTGATTGAGAATATGATATAAAATCCTTCTTATCTCTATCTCCTATATAGGCACGCCCGTAGCTCCGTAGTGATACCTCCTTTTTCAACCTGTCATAGTCAAGTGAAAAGACATCACGACCTGCAAGGGAGTAAGAGTTTATCCCTTGATAGAAAACAAGCGAAGGCGCACCGTTACCATAAGCGGACAGGGCGATTGCACTCTGATAATCCGTGTCAGACAGGTCTCCGAGCTGCACCATCACATCGCCCTCCTGAGGGATGTCACTTCCCTCATCACAATGAGAGACAGACAAGTCTATCCAGTTATCACCCACAGCGGTCACCAGCCGCCACCAGTATCGGTTGCTCACCCCTTCGTGAGTCCCTTCCTTGATATTGAATGTCTGACTGCGTACCAGATTTCCAATGCGGAATCGGTTCTCTATTGCTACATCACCATCATCAGTCAAAAAGTAACAGCGATATACAGCACCATAATCGGAAGGTTGCACATACGCCCGTTTCCCGTCTGCATGATACTTGGCTTTGCCGTCGGCGTAAAAAAGAGGCACACCGTCTATGCGCTCCACTCTGGTAATCGTCGCACGGGCTCCTGATGAGTTGATAAGGATGGATGCGCCTGCTAATTCCGTTTCCATAATGGATAACGTTTGGAATATTGCCTTCATCCTCACCATCAGCTTATCCACCTCGGCGTATGTCTTTCCGTCCGCATTCTGTTTGAGGGTAAATCCAGCCCCCATCGGACCGCTAACGAACCCAGGTGACTGGATGAAAGGAGCGATAACACCGCCCATAAGATTAATCAAAAAATTAGTGGTATCCTCCTGGTCTTTACGCAAAAATATTTTCTTCAGTTCATCATTATTATTAGCAATCTCCTTAAGCACACGCAACGCAGACATTACAGATGTATCTGTCAATTCTCCTTCCGTATTTTCTTTGGATAGCTTATCAACCAAATCCGAACCGAGCCTCAACCCCTGTAAAAATGCAATAATGCCTGATGCTGTATCAGCACTTGTTTTCGATAAAAAATGCCTTCTTGCCTCAGCCAAATCTATACCTCCACCATTATTAATAATCGTAGAGTTACCTCCACCTGCGCCTATAGCAACAGTAGCCCCAGTGGGGTAACTGTTACTTCTCGGACGATTGGGTATTGTTTTTGTAATTATATCAACTTGTTTCATTTTTCCAACATTATGCAGGTGAACTGATTCATCTTATAATCTATATCTCCTCCTATATTCAGATACATTTTACCGGACATATGTTTATCCGAGAGAGTTGTGTAGGGCTTAATGTCAGCCCTTTTTATAACCTGTGTAAGTTTTGTTTTGGTAGCACTATAATGGTCTATTATTCGCCGGATAAATAACTCTTCCGGTCTCACATTTCCTCCGGTTATGTTGCAATAGAGATTATTTTCAAGGTATTTCCCTTCCATAACAACTTTTGAATAACATGCTCCGTCATTATTGTACGATGAAATTTTCCATTCTATTTCGTCAAGTTCATTAATGTAATTTTCATTAACTACATTCTCATATATTCTGTCAGCACTCTCATCGCCCTCATTTTCCGAATACTTTTCATACTTTGCAAATCCGAAATCAATACTTCTCAACTCGCCATCCTCTATGCTTACAGGATTATTGCCAGGTATAGTAGCTTCCATCTTTATAGATGGTGCATATAAAGTAAATTCCAAATCACCATACAGAGCCTCATCCTTAGGTAGGCGACATATATATCCTTTTACCTCATCCAATCCATCTTCTAATCTTCTTCCATTGCTCTTAATATCATATATAAGGTTCGTCTTGATAGGATACTCAAACTCATCCTGAATAGATTGTTTTGCTTTACCAATTAAATTATTGGGGTAGTCTTCATCTATTCCGGAATTGGTATCCCATTTAAATGTACCATCATCTTTTCCATGAAAATACTTATTGCCAATCCTTAGCTGAAAATGGAAATCCCAGCTATTAGGTACGCCTCCCGACACAAGAGGCAATATTCTTAACAAAATCTCACCGGAAAAGAACAATACCCCATCTTGATAAACAGCATCGACCCCTCTTATTCTCATAATCGGGGTTGTCTTGCCCATCTCATGTAGCTTTGACAAACTGAAACACTCCTCCCAATTATACTCTGTAATTGATGGCTCTCCTTCTTTTTTAATAGTGTAAGAGTCTGTTTTTTCTGGTAGACATCCATATACTGTATCCTTCATCAATGCTGGGTCATCCATTAGCTTCTTAATATCATCTTTCGACAAAGCAGCAAAACCACTCCCTGCCTTTTTATATGCATATGTGTCAAATGTAACAGGATGATATATTTTGTGAATCTTTTCATTAACCACTGGAGGATAAACCAATCTTCGCTCAGTATATCTCCCTAAAAATAACATCTTATTAAACCCTAAATCTGGTAATGCATCACCTACCGGATAATTACTACATCTTACTGTTACCTTGTTGTAACCGGGTACAATATCGAGTGTGTGATTAGACCCGGAAAACCCTATATCTTGTATATGCATATTATCTGCATTTACTTTTGTATAGGTTGACATACCAATGTCATACCGATAATATTCTCCATCTGCATTATCTACATCGATGAAGTAAAGTTCACCCAGCCAATCTACACAAGTCCAGTTCAACAATTTCATAACCTCTTCTAAGACTTCTTTCAAAGTCATAGCCTCATCATCCTCATCAAAGAAGTTTTGCTCTGATATTTCCATCTTTTTAAGAGGATTGTCCCATGCGTCAAAATTTACTTTCGATGTACCGTATACATGAGGAATATATACTGCTGTATATTGTCCCCGAGACTCGGATATGCACTTTTTCAATAAGTCCCATAAGCTGACAAACCCCTTTGTTTTGCCCACTATGCTATAATCTACATACTCCAATATAGACATTGCCGAGTTACACTCTAACTCAAGAGGGAACTTAACATACCGATAATCTTGCGTATATATCTCCGGCTTGATAAAGCCGCACCATAGATTTTTTTCTCCCTCGTATAATGTAACCCGGTGCATTCGATAATCTGTAGAAAATAAATCCTGTAAATAGTCGCCTCCGAATACAGATAATGTTGCCGTGCTAAATCGGGTAGGGGTGTACATGAAATCATCCTCATTATCTATTGAAACGATGAAAGGGGATGGAGTGCCTTTCAGCTCTTTTGATAAACCGGAATATCCATTACGTTCTATCTTGATTGTAAATGATTTCCCATCTATTGATTTAAATGGGAGAGTGTATGCTGTTCCGTAACTCATAATTTTTTCCCTGTTTTTTTCATGTAATTGCGAAGTGACATATATATATCTGCTCCTCTTACTTTATCAATGTTGATATTGACGGATGGAGTCATGCCGTTTTCTGTCATCTTATATAAACTTCGCTGCTGGTCCTTGTTCAATATCATCTCTCCACTATTGACACGCGCCAACAACTTATCACCGAAAAACGAAGAACCGCCCACAATACCTCCGTCAGCAAATTTTGGAAGGGAGGAAAACACACTGGCTATTGTCGCCACAACAGTAGCAATAGCCGCAAGATTTGCCGGAAATGGAAGCGCAGAAGCACTTGCTACTCCTTGGGCGGTTGCCAATGCCTGTAGCTCTGCAATCATCTTGAAAATACTTGCAGTGGAAGTCAAAACCCACTCCGCCATATTATCGGCATTCCCCTGCATTATACTTCCCAGACTTCCAAAAATATCTCCCACATTGTTTAATGCTTCACCATAGTTCTGCACATCTTGTGTAGCCTCTTTCCCGAACGGACTCTTTATTTTTTCTTTCCCGAAATCTTTAGGAAGCTGCGCCTTCTCATGAAAATCTTTCATGAGTTTCATGATTTTTGCCATGTCTTTACTTTGGCGGGTATCAACAACGAAACCATTGGTATATTTTACCTCTAAGTCCATATATCTTCGTTGCTTAACCAATTCATCAAGTTCACGGGAAATACGCAAACGACTTTCATCACTTACGGCAAGTGACAATTCTTTTCGTTTAGCGGTTATCTGATTGTCAAGATAAGCGGACGAGCCGGGAAGTGGTTTATCTTCACCTGCCCCTTTTACCTTTTTATCCAACTCCTCTTGCTTTTTCTTAGCCGCTTCAAGTTCCTTTCGTTGCGCCTCTACATTATCATAGATGGCTTGCCTCATCCGATATTCACGTTCCGACAGCTTGAACAACTTTTCAGCTTCCCGATACGCTTGAAGTTCTTCTTCGGCAACATCATTCATATCCAGAAGCTTTGCCTTTTCATAAACAGCTTCTGCTTTCTTTAAAGCATTCAAACGGGACTGATAGGCAATCGCTTCGGGGTACATGAAGTTTGCCGTCTTAAGTTCTTTTGTCAAGGCTTCTTCCGGAGACAAACCCGAAGAAATGCTTTTATTGATTCGTCGGTTTGATTCCCTTACTTCAATTTTTGTTTCATCTTGATATTGTCTATCTGCTAACTCCCCCGCGGTCATGTTAGCCTCGACCAATTTATCAATCAAGTATTTTACATCTTCAACAATTTCACGGATTACTCCATTACTCCCTGACATGGTATTGATAAATGAAGTCCAAGAGCTTTGCAACTTACCTATCGATCCGGCTAAGTTATCATTATTGATTTCCGCTTGCTCATAAGCCGTATTCGTTCCTTCAATCCCGGTTCGTAGTTGTTCAAAAGCATCACGCTCCTTCAGTAATGCAAGCGCAGCCGTTACAGACTCCTTACCAAACATCTTAGTAAGCTGTGTGGCATCCATGTTCATCTTTGATAGGTTTTCAAGCGACTTTGACAAACCCACAACGGATGGACGCAATTTTGAATCGGTGGAACTTTCAAGAGTGAGGAATATATTTCTAAGGTTTGTACCAGCACTTCCGGCATCTGTGATTTTTGGAGCAATCGCTTCTATCGATGCAACCAGTTCATTGAATTTTACGCCAACCGAGCTGGCAGCACCTCCGGCATTTTCTATTGCCTTATTCAAGTAGGGTATATCTGCACTTCCCTGCATAGATGCAGCAGCCAAAATATTTATATATTCTGTTGCATGTGCAGAACTTGTTCCCATCTGGTTAAGAGAACCGGTTAAAGCCTTAGCAGCAGTAGGCACATCCAATTCAGCAGCCTCAGCCAACACAACAGCAGCCTCAGCAGTTTGCGTCAAGGCTTCTTTGTTTTTAAGCAAATCCGGCATTTGTGAGCCTATCAGTTTGAATGCTTCTACCATCTGTGATGCTGACTGCGTAGAATCCATTCCCATACGGATTGCTTCAATGCGGAAATACTCCAGCTCCTTTGCCGATACCCCAGTCAAAGAGCGCAGAGATGACAGCGACTTTTCAAACTCCATGTTCTTCACCACCGCATCATGTATGGATGTACTAACGCCAAGAAAGGCTCCAGCCAAACCTGCAAATTTGCCAACACTGCCCATGATTCCTTTAGTGCTTGCGGCAAATCCCTTCATCCCTTTTTGCGCTTTAAATAAGTTCTTGTCAAACTTATCTGTATTAAGCAGCAACCTTACGTATATATTACTCATTCATTATTTCCTCCATTCGTTTTGCACGCTCACGGAGTCCTCTTAATTCCTCAGCAGCGTTGATGTGATTTGTTTCTGTATCTTCTTGCAAATGCTCTAATTTCAACACGTCATCAAGTTCCAGTTCTTTCTTGCTATAAGGAGTAAGCGCAGCCCACATGATAAGCCGAGTCCGTTCTAATTCAGCTCTTTCTTTTCGCCTCATTCCATTAAGATAGACCACACACTCATAGATGTCCATCTCATTAAAGAAATAGTCCGGGGATACTCCTCCCCGGGCTACAATTTCTTCATACAGTGCAATAACGCTTACTGCTTTCCCTTCTCCTCCTTCTTTTTTTTTATCTGTTCAGTCCTTCTTGCAGATTCTTCCGTTAGCTTTACAAACGATTCAAAAATTGCAGGGTCTTCATCACAAGCATCTAGCAATGAATCAAATGTCATACTATAGTTCGAATTGTATGCTAACAAAGATGCATGTAAGAGTTTATAAGAGTCTTCCATTTTGGTATACTCAAAAGGTTTTCCTTCCAGCTCTTCATAGAAAAACAGAGCCTTCAATCCATACTTCAAATTATAAGTTGACCCAGAAATAATTACTTGTACTGTATGATTCATAATTTATCCTCCTTTTGCAACCTTCTCCAATTTTCCGACTCCGGTAAATGTTGCAGATATAGATGTGTTATCCTTATTAGCTCCTGTAAGTTCTACACTCGTAATAAGTGCCTTGCCTTTATAATGCACTAAGGATGGGCTTGTTCCGTCTGGGACAACCCAACCACCCTCAGGAACTCCATCATTAGAAGTTGTTTTAGGCAATCCACATATTACATCTACAGGCTTACCCGCAAGCATCATATCAAATAATTCTTCATACGACAAATCTACTGCCGCATCTTCAGTCACTGCCCCAATCGACTCTGATGACGCCTGCCAACTCATTCCTGTAATTTCAGACTCTGCCCACATCCCATCATCCTTAGACGATGTATCAGATGTTTCTGCATTCAGCGATAGAGTATGACTCGTTGCAAGAGCTATAGCCTTGCCTCCGACAAATACCATAAAATCTTTCCCTTTTAATGCTTTCCTTTTTGCCATAATTATAATGTTGTTATGTTAAATACTAACTGCTCCAAATAGATACCTTCATCGTAAGACTCCGCAGCGTCAGCAAAGTCGCACTCATCAACTACAAATGACGCATACTTCCCTGATGAGCCATCCAACGCATCCCTTACCATTTCAGCTATATCAACAGCATCTTTGTAAGCCTCAGCAAATACATATACATTCACCGTTACATTGTCTCCAAACATCCCATCTTTACTCGATTTAGGTTGTATGCTCTCACGTTCATATACGATAAAAGGGAGGTCCACCTCACTCTTTACCGAAACGGGATAGAGCCTGTTACCTACCTTTGCCATCAATTTTTCAGATGCAGATAATGTTTTATTGATATGTTCTGCTATTGATAAACTCATCTTCTTTTCTTGGCTATTCGTTCTATTTGACTTTCTATGAAATACTGCAACTTGGACTGCGCCTCATCATTCTTTGTCCTAACAGCCCTCCCAAAGAATTCGGATGCTTGAATACGACCAGTATATCTACGTTTCCGTAGTTTTTTATCCCACAATATCTTCCGTTTTCTCCGGTTGTTATATCGGTCTGATGTCCCTAATTCAAAGAATTTAAGCGTAAATGCCAAATCTTTAATACCTTTCTTTGACATAGATGCACGTTGCCTCGCTGTAGTTCCCCCGAAAATATCGATTCTTACTCCTCCACAGTCTCTGTATACTTTAAATTTCACAAAACGAAGTAAGGGAGATGAGTTGATTTTTCCATTTTTCCCCGAAACATTAGATAAGTTATCCCTTGCTGCATTACGGATAATCCGCCCTGCTGCTGCCAAACCATTTCTGATAGCTCTACGCGACTCTTGTGTAGTCATCCTATGCTCCATCAGCTGACGGTTCAACTTATCTGTATCAACGATAAATTTAAAATCGCTCATATCCCTTGTTCAAAATATCATGCTCCTGTTGTCTTACCGACAGCAAATGCCTCAGTGCGCAATGTCAGCATATCGAAATCAGTGTTAAATACAAAGTAAGTCAGGTTTTTCTTAGCCACAGCAGCCGAAGTTGAATCAATTGTCATACGCATTTCGCCGAACTGCCCTACCAGCTCATAGCTAAATACGCCGAATCCGAGCATGTCTTTCTCTGCAAATTCAGTAATAAATACAGGATAACCATCTATCATTCCATCCTCAACAATGAATCTTCCGGAACCTGCATCTTTGGGAGCTGACTTCAGTTTTGCATACATCGAAGCTGTACATACCCATGCCGCAGTTTCATCAATAATAACTCCCTCGCTCATTACCGCTGCTTCAATGTTTAAGACCTCAGCCCATGTGGGTACAGCAGCCTCGCATGTTACAGCAGGAGTTGCATAAGCATCGACGAAACAGCCTTTTGATGCTTTAGTAAGTTGAGTCTTGTTGAACATCCATTTATTCAACAGACGCTGAATCGCTAAAGAAAGTTGCTTGCGTACAATGTCAAGAATCAGACCTGCTGACTGATCAATTGCACGATTGCTTACAGGAATTGAAATACCTACACGGCGTGGGGTAGGAGTCAATTTTGTAATGTCTATTTTCTTGTCAGTCAAGTCTACATTCTCATCTTGTAATTCTGCCTCAACACCACCAGCTACAACGGGGAACTGCCATGCGCCTGAAATCCCATATTGAACCTTCGTGCCTACCTTATCAAGAATCAAACCTTTTTCCAATGGCTCGATTACTTCGCCAATCGTCAAAGGCACAATTGCTGCTGTATCCGTAGATGCAATGACATCTCTTGTCATCGGGATAAGCAAACCATTCTCACTCATAACAGAACGGTATTCTTCAGGAATATTATCACCATGCATCCCACGGCGAAGCATCTTAACACACTCACCGAATGCCATAGAGCGATTTTCCTGAGGCTCTGTTCTATTCATGTTATTGTCTAGTTGTAACATTCTCAACTCTAATACAGCTTTCTCAGCAGATAAAGCTTCTTTTTCTGCTTGTTCTTCAGCAGTCATTGAACGCTTCTCTGATTCCAATGTATCAGCCAATTCCTTGAAACGCGCATTAATCTCTCTTACACGCTTAATCATTTCTTTCTTCTTCATAAAACTATAATTTAACAATTTGCCAAACTTCTTAATTCTTTCACTTCATCTTTATATTTGTCGTTATCGTCCGGGAATAACATTTCTATGCTGCGAACTGTGACATCTGTACCCATATAGGCAGGATCTGACACGATGCTAACATCACCAATCCACTCAATCTTATCAACATATCTCATCAGCATACCATCCGAGCGTTTCTCATACCGCACATTTTTCTCACCCGTAGCATAAGCGAATGACGAACCAAATAAATCCCCTCGTCTAACCATCTCTACAGCATAGTCCCCGTCTGGAGTGCTTGGAGAGTCAAATCTATATTTCAACCCGTGCGAATCTACTGACAAAGCAAGAGTCCCCTTACCATTAAGGGAACGCGCAAGCAACCGCTGCACGTTATGCTCCAGCAATGCCTTTACATCACTTCTCTGTAACAGTTCATTAGTAACTGCGCTAGGCATAATGATTTCGATAAATTTTTTTCGCTGATTTTTATCAAACAAGACCTCACTCTCCTGCCCAAAAACGATTGCATACCCTTCGATAGTACGCGATTCATTCCCAATTTGCGGAGATGCTGTATTACCAAAACTTCTAATTTCCATACTCTTTTTATAAATCAGTATTATCTAAGTTTTTGGTAGCACTTTCAGATATTTTTTTGTAACCAACTGGAATTAAATTTGCAGACATTAAGACTTCATCACCTCCCGGTACAGGCGCATAGCCTCTCTTCCGCCTTGCTTCGTTGATTGTCCATACACCAGTCGCAATGTTTTTCTCTGTAAACGATGCAAGCGTCATCAAGTCTGTATTATAGAAATCTTCGATGCTAAACTCTACACGAAATCTACCATATTGAGAAGGTAGAAATAATTTTGATGTGAATTCTAATGCGAACTGCTGAAGAATCTGCTGCAAGGTATCACTCATGAATAGTACCTGAGACATCTCACTTGCCTTATAATTCGTCGATTGTCCAGCAAATACTTTATCAGGATGCACCCCGTAAAAACGGCATATTTCCAGCACGCCAAATTTATTATTTTCGAGAAGTTGTGTATCTGCTGGTGATAAGTCCATTGGTTTGAAATCTGTCCCATTAGGTAAATTCATAACAGTTTTACCTGATTCCATTTCCATTGCGACCCTGTCGGCAACATTAGACAATTCTGCATCTTGATAAGCTCCTACACCTTTAACAAGGTCATTGGCACCTGTTATAAATCCTCGTCTTGTTCCTCCCGGCGAATACACTTCTTCACTCTTATCATCTCCTTTCGCTGATATGCGAAGAACCTTTGCAGCATATTGTAGAGTGCTTACTCCAGTATATCCGCCATCCGTACTCATATTGCGTAAATGTATCATTTCATCCGCATCAAAAGTCCCGAATATTTTATTTGTAAAGTCGTTCACCATATAAGTGTTATTCTCTTTATCATAGGTGCATGTATTCGGTGATAGTAGTACCAATTTTCCTAACTCTCCATCGTCTCTCCATTCCGGATATATGTATGCATTTCCTTGATTTAATATCTGTATAACAGCATTCCGTATTAAGTCAAAGCGGGTCTGACGCTCATTTGGCTTAATTCCCAGGATTATAGACATCCTATCATCCTCATCTGTTTGCCAGCATCCGTTAATCTTCTTTTTAACGACTAGAGGCAGTGATGCAACCGTACCACTTACAATAGATGTGCATCGATATACCGCAGCCAGTTTCATAGCCATGCTAGCCGATACAGAACTATTTCCTATTACTTGCACATCGCTACTCCCATACCATGAAGTAGAAATACTTCTCAATTCCTCATTGGCTGCCTGGAGCTTTGATACACTTTCTTTTAAAGATGCAACTCCAGTCCATTTATCCCATTTGTCACGTAATTTCCCCATCTTACTCATTGATTAATTCACATTTAATTACTAGACTTTGCTCTTGTCTGTTCCTGTCTATCGATAATATACGATACTTCTCATCCCCCCACTTTAAGCGCATTTTCCTTGTTATGCCTTCTCGGTAGCGAATGGTTACTGTATTCGTAACAGTATGTATTTCTTCACGGTTTTCCAGTATTTGGTCTCCAGATTTGAATTGAATTCTTGCTCTTGTCTTAGCGAATTGGCTCCATTTCTTTTGTTCTCCGCCGAAATGATCTCTCGAAATTGACTCCTTTTCTATCACAATCCACTCTTTCAATAATCCTGCCTGCATACTATTTTAATTTACGATATTGAATCATTAGAAAATGAATGTTGTAAGGAATCTCATGAGCCGCAGCAAACGCTGCTGATTCCCGGTTAGCATAAAATCCGCCAACCATTAGCCGGATAGCATGACGCAGACTTGCCGGGATTTTCCCGTCTTCATCCACTAGCCCCTCCAACGGCTGCTGAATAAACTTTTGTACTGCATCTTCAGCCGCTTCTATAAGTTCAGCTATATACGTATCGTCTTCCTCGTAATCAATATTAAGATGCTTCTTGATGTCTTCTATTAATATGTACATAATTCTTTTTTAATTACCTACATATCTCGCTAATTGGTAGCACTTTTACCGCTCGTAGTTATTGAACATATAGAATGTCATTAATGTAGTTATAACTCCGTCTATTTTTCTGTTTTGGGACGATTTTACGGGTTTTTTATTCTCGTTACGGTCATAATCAAGCACAGCATTGCCAAAACAATACCACGTTATCGGATTGTCCTGCATCGTCACTTTATCTGTTCTCAATGCATACTCAAAAGATTCTACAGGTGATGTGAAAGCTCCATAGGTTTGTGGGACAGCTTTAAGAACATCCCTAAATCCTGCTGCCGCTAGAATATTTACGCATTCTTGCGATTTATAAGCGTCATAACCTACTCCTACAATACGCAGATTTCTGCTCCGTGCAAGCATATCATTCGCAATCATAGTATAATCTATCACATTCCCCTTACATACCATCATGTACCCGTTATCTACCCATCGCTGATAAAGTTCCTTATTCGGATGTTTCTTAAGTGTAGCCTCTGGTATATAATAGTCTGTATGGATATAGAATTTCCTTAGCACATTGTCATATACGTTATAACTTACTGCTGAGAAGTCGTCATGAATTGACAAGTCCATCGCTACCATCGTCAGAGGTCCCCCCTCTACCGTATGCAAATCAAATATGCCTCTTGCCGAACGAGCCTCATCTGATGTGATCCATGCAGCTCTATCATCAACAACAAATAGGTTAAGTAACTTTGTCCGGAATGTCTTCATGTCCTCATAATTACGCAGAGCTTTCTTGTACTCAAATTCATAATAATCAGGTTGTACTGTTACTCCCCAATGCGGCTGTACTTTTCTCCATGTAGCCTCATCAGATTCGTCGTCATCAATATCCGGTTCAAATATATGAGCAAACACGCTATCATCTTCATATTTCCCTTCCAATACCTCCTTATAACCTTGCAGTTCTGCATAAAAGGGTCCGTTCAATTTATCGGATGCTGTTGTGATGATTACGGTTAGTGGGTTTACTCTGGCTCCCATCGACGACGTTAAAGTATTCTTCAATTCCGCACTATCTGCTTGGCTGTATTCATCAACAATGACTAATGATGCGTTCAACCCGTCTAACTTGTCTGCATCGCTTGCCAGGCACTTCGCAAAGGACGTTTTTCCCGGCATCAAATTGAATATCTTTTCGCGATTTGTTTTAAAGCGACTCAGCCTCTTATCCATATTTCGGAGAATCCCTTTTATTTCCGAGAAACAAATCTGAGCTTGTTCGTATGAGTTTGCTGCCACATACGCCTGAGCATTTGCGTCACCAAATAACAATTCATTTATTGCCAATGTAGCGACAGATGTTGTCTTGCTAAATTTACGAGGCACAAATAATAAAGCTGTCCTGCACAGTCGTTTTTGAGAGTTACGATAAAACCCTAATATGTTCGCAAATTGAAACACTTGGATAGGAGTTAATTTGTATCTAGTTTTTCCACGCATCCCGTTAAAGATGAGAGATTCATACAACACAATGAACTTCCGTACTTCAGACGGCTTAAAAATATACTTATCCAAAAAACGGATGAATCGGTATGCAGCTAATATCTCATACAAATTATGGCATGATGGATTATTACGGACATCATCCAGATAAAGTTTTAATCTCTTATCCGTTTTATCAAGATTGATATACGAGTCAAGCCGCACCGAAAGCAAATGCTCTACAGTACGGCTCTTAAGCTCGCGCAATCGTTTTTTCTCCAAGTCATCAAGAATCATTCCTCAGCCTCAACTCTGTTCAACATATCTTCTAATGCATCCTCATCCTCTGTAGATAAGGTTCCCAATGTAAGCCCTAATTCGCGAAGGGAGCGCCTTACCATCTCTTGCGTATCTTTCAGCACCCGAAAAGCAGGGTGAGGCACCATCCTATCATTCCCCTCACGAGATTTTTCTATTACATAGCTCTTGTCTAGTTCCTTAATATCTTCTAAGGCGACAAGGAATGCATAGTAAGAACCAGCCGCCATCGTGATACATGTATCGAGGTCCTTAGAATAGCTTTTCTGATTCCTCAGTGCCTTCTTAATTTTTAACTCTATCTTTTGAAGTGATTCCATTTTGTTAATTTTGATAATTTTTACATACCCCCCAGAGTTTGAAAAGGCTCGCGTGTGTGAATACTGGGAAGACGGGGTTCTACATATATAGCCCCAAATTAAAAATATGCCCCCGGTCTATTCTATTTATCATTAAAGATAATTATCAATAAATCGTTTTCTTTCCAGTTCGCGCATCTCTTTCTGCGCCTTTTTCCCTCTACTTAACAACCTATCATGCGTTTTTTGGTGGCACTTTTCGCACAACGATCGCAAATTATGATAATCATATGCTAATTTTTTTATCTCTTTTAACGATTTCGCTCGTTGAATCGGTATGATATGATGAACCTCTGTAGCTAGCGTTGTCTTATCATTTATCAAGCAATCTTCGCATAATGGGTTATTGGCTATCTTTACGGCTCTCAGCTTACGCCATTCTTTAGATGTTATCACTTTCCTATATTGTTCATCTTTCATAGGTCACATGATTTTTTATTCGATTTTGCTTTTTTGTACTTAATGGGTAATGACGACGATTCTAAATCGTCAAACATCCTGCAAATCTCATCAGGTACGGGTTCAGTGATAGGGTCATGTTCTTTGTCTACGGCACGTAAGAATGAATAACATAGATAGTTTTGCAATTGATATACCGACTTGAACCCATATTTTTCACAGATATTTTTTAGCCGTTTATAATCTGCTAATGATACTCTTGACACTATCTGAACTCGTTGACTATTTTCCTTCATATCTTTTCCTCCTTGATTAGTTCCGGGTTGTTATGAATGTTACCGATGACTTCCATGTCATCATACTCACCTTTATACTTGCTTTGAGGACTGCATTTTCCTCTGAATTTTATTTCTCGATTCATAAGACTCTGTTTTATTCTCTCCCCACCGAAGCAGGGAGAGAGGGTTAAAATTCTATTTTCTTCTGTAATACTTGCTCAGCGTAAAACTCTTTATAGTTTTTTCCGCTTATCCACCACTCAAAGCCAAACTCAGCGTCATCGAAATTATTATTTATATACCCTTCTTTTATAAGTTTTTCGATGGTCTGAATCCACCGCCTTTTCGCATGAGGAAATCTCTCTATATCCCTGAGTTTTGATTTCCGGTTAGACATCGGGCATAAGATGCAACCGATTCGCGTATAGCCCTCATCATACAGCTTGCAGTGAGGAACCTTGACCACATCATTCAGAAACTCCCATACATCCCGTTCAGCCCAGTGAATAATAGGCGAAACAAGAATCTTGTCCTTACCACCAACGCAAGTCACCATCTTCTCCTGATGTTCGCTCCACTGGTCAAAGGTTTCTTCCGTGCGTTTACCTTTGATGTTTGTTGAAACCTCTTCACGCTTGCTTCGCCTGGCAGATTCCTCTTTACGGATGCCAATCAATGTCACCTTTCCTGCGCCCGACATTTCCTTAAACTCAGCACAGCACCAGCGTAAAGTCCTTGTCGGCAGAATGTGTTTCTTCAATGCCATATCGTAAATAGACATCTTCGGCTTAATCAACTCCACATCGGGATATTGCTTCTTGACGAAGCGGATAACTTCCGGAGGGTCTACGCTGGTAAGGTTCATGTGAGCCTTAAATTTTACTCCTGCCATCAATGCGATATGATAGAGTGCCTGACTGTCTTTCCCTCCTGAGAATGCTAAATAAAAGCCATTCTCAGGGTCAAGTCGGATAGCCATCTTCTCTGACTTGCGGAGTAAATCTATCGAGTATTCTATTCTCTTTTTTAAACTTTCTCGCATGGTTACTTGTTTTGACTGTTCATATACTGCGCAAATAGCGGACACTTGATGCAGTTGCAATCGCACTGAAGATTCTGCTCGCATAGCTTATCTAATTCGTATTCGGTCATGATTGTTTCTGTTTTACCCTAGCAGCCAGTAAGCGGCTGCAAGGAGTAGGTAATACAATTTCGTCTTCATCGCTTAAACACTTGCTTCGTATTGATGCGCTTGATATAGCTCTCAATCGCTTTCTGTTCACTTCTTCCACTACGGACGAATATCATCGTGGGAGGCTTCACATCAGGGACAACAACAAATTTTCCTTTCTTCTCATGCTCGTAATGCAGCTGAATCTTCTGTTCAATACCGGACGGATTCTTATCCGTATCCGCCTTCTTCTGCGTTACTACTGATTTTCTTTTTGTCATGGTTAATTATGCTGATATAGCCTTTGCAATGATTTCCGCATCGGCAAGTTTTTTGCTAAGGATATTTATCGCTAAGAGGCATTCAGGAGTATTGAGGTCTATCTTACACGGCACTCCGAGCGTCCTTGTGAGCTTTCGCAAAGCGTTGTATAAGTCCGTCTGACGGATATACCCGATGTTAAATCTTTTAAACCTCGCATCCTTCTCTTGCAATTCTGCCTCGCGCTGGTCTAATTGCTTGCAAGCGAAGTCTGCCATCGTGCGTGCAATCTCCACACGTGCGACCACATCAGAGTGTTTCACTCCGTGTTTGTCAAACTCCCTCTTGATGCTCCAGTACAGCACCTCCACGTGCTTTTGTACATCTTCGAGGAAACTGTCATTTGCGTCAGCGAAGAAGTTGATTCTGTCACCTATCACGGAGTTGACAAGCTTCTCGTACTTCGCTTTCTCACGCTCTACATGATTAACCTCCTGCTTAGTTTTCTGCCTGTACAGAGGTGATTTTCTGACGGCTTCAACCGCATCTATCACCAGCCCGCATACGATGTCGTTTGTGAATAAAACATTATACGTGCATCCTACCACCATCGCCTCATGTTCTGAGATGATTCTGTTTGCTTGTTCTTTTGTCATAGTCAAATTGATAATAAAGGTTCAAAATCTTTTCCATACATTATATACGTTCCGCGTCTGCGAAGCTCGGCCACCAGTTCATCATTGCTATATATAGATAGTTTACCAGATAATCTCTTTTGTTTGCGAATCGCGTTTGTGCGTCGACTTTCACACAACCGACACCGGCTAGTATAATGAATCCCATCTTTTGTTTCGTAGGCGCGAAACTTCTTCTCTTGAAGTTCACGCCCACATTCTATACACACTTTCATACAGCACCAAATAATCCTATCTGGGTTTTATCCATTTCTGCTTTGCGGCAGTTTTTAATCGCCTCGTTGAAGTAGCTTTCCTTCAGTTCAAAGCCGATTCCTTTCCTGCCCATTTTGACAGACTGGTAAACCTCTGAACCTATCCCCAAAAAAGGAGTAAGAACTGTATCGCCTTCATTACTCCATAGAGTTACCGCTCTTTCTATCGTTCCCAACTGAAGCGGACAAATATGCTTTTCGTCGTTGTCACCTCTCGCTTTATTGCCGTTGAGCGTGTTAGAATAGTCAATGTCCATCCATACCGGGCTAGCGTACTTCTGCCACGTGTCTACATTGATACCACAATGTACAGGATGTTTATGTTCACCATCCTTGCGGAATACCATAAGATAATCAGGGATACCCACACGGCTCATCGCTGCATCCTTTTTTACTTGTTTATGGAGCAATCCTAAGGCCTTGGTACGCTGCATCTCAGTTACGGGATTCTTCCAAATTGTTACCCGAGAATGATATACAAATCCCACTTCCTGGAAGGCTTCCAAAATCATTCCCGAAAAGTCTCTCAGACCGATATATCCCTCTTTGCCTTTTTGAATAGGCAAATCCATGCAGTGTACGGCTACATTTCTACCGCTCCAAAGTACTCGGTATAATTCCTTAACCAAGAACTTAAATGCCGTGAAAAACTCTTTGTAGTCCTTGGAATTTCCCATATCTTCGAGTTTGTCGGAGTAAGTGTAAAGCTCCGCAAAGGGAGGTGAAAATATTGAGAACCCTACACTTTCATCCGGAACATCCTGAATGAGCTGCACGCAATCACCTAAACGTATATCACAAAATTCCGATTTATACTGCTTGTCTACTTCCATCTTATTAAGTTTTATCTGATTATTGATATTTCTGTTCATCGCCGTCGTCATTGCCTTCTGCATCTCGATAAATGCGTGCTGTTTGTCCTCGAAAGACTTTCTTACATTCTGCATCGTGTCGGTAGCTATCAGTCGGATGTTCACTTCATGCTGTTGTCCGAATCGGTATGAGCGTCTTATCCCCTGATACGTTGCTTCAAAGCTGAAGTCTAAGGATGCAAAAATCTGGTTGTGGCAGTTTTGATAGTTTAACCCGAATTGGGCAATTTTCAACTTCGTAATTAATACTCTAAATTCCCCCTTGCCAAACCCGAGTAACCGGTCCTTCTTCGCTTGTTTATTGTCGCTTCCCTTGACCTCAACCGCATCGGGAATGAGTTTTCTTAAATATTCGCCTTCTTCATCATGCCCAATCCACACGATGTAATTTTCATCCGTGGAGTTCACGATTTCAGCAACTCTATCAAGTCTTTCCTTCATCGTCAGCCGCAGTTCCTTGTGGTATTCGGTGGCTGATACGGCTATATCGTTAAAGAGCATTCCGTTATTTCTCTTGGCGGTCTGGACAAATTCTTCAGTTACATTTAAGGCAGGGAGGATATAGCCTTCATCGCTGAATCCAATATCGCTTGGCTTACTTAGCATAACAGCCCATGTTGATACAAAGTCCCAAAAATCCTGCTTGGCATGACCTTTTAACCGCCAGTCGGATGTTGATCCTCCATCATGGACGAAATACATTGCCAACATCTCTGCTCTCGTCATTACATTCAGAAACTCGGCATGGTTACATAGCTCGGTGGTGTCGTTTGGCGATGGGGTAGCAGTACAGCAAAGTTTATACGGGGTATTTTTAAAGGCATCTATTAGTGCTTGCTTGGTCTTGCCTGCAAAGTTCTTCAGAATGGACGATTCATCGAGTACAACCCCTCCAAAGAGATATGCGTCAACACTATCCATATTTTCGTAGTTGGTGATGTAAATCCCCGGATTCAAGTCTTGGTCAAAGACTGTCAGCCCGATTTCCTTCACCTTATACCCAAATTTATCCCCTTCTTTGATAGTCTGTGCTATTACAGCCAGAGGAGCAATGATAAGTACTGGCTTGCCGATTCTTTCCATCACTTTCTGCGCCCACTCCAGCTGCTGTAAGGTTTTCCCTAATCCGCAATCTTCAAACATGGCAAACCGCCCAGCCTTCAAAGCTCGCGCGACACAATACTTCTGAAAAGGAAAAAGTTTCGCATTGATTTCGCTTTCTTCGATTTCAAATCCGCTCTCCTGAATTGCGGTTTGCTTCGTCTTCAAAAAATTCATATATTCTTTTAAATCTGTCATACGGCAGCCCTCCTTATCTGGTACATGTTTTTATTTACTAGCTCAACAATTCTGTTATGATATTCGCTGATGCCATTACAAATCGCTCTTGATTGAACGATTTGAAAATTAGTCAGTGAAATCTCAACTGTCTCCATTCGTTTACCCCCTACTTTTGCTGACATTATAAGACTGTCTTTCTTCTTGTAATACTCATTGCTATATACGCAATGATGCATCGATTCCCCTTCATCGTAGAAGTCTTTCACCGACTGCAATACAGATATACAGATATTTTCACTATAGAAAGATATTCCCAGAAATGCCGATTTTTCAGATTTATATGCTTCATCATCCTGCATCATAGCCTCAATCTGTTTAGCTTCATCACACTTCTTCTTTTTAGCAACCATCTTATCATGTGCCCCGGCAAGATCCACAGGACATACGTAATATGCATTATGTGTATCGTAATCCATCGATGATAGCAAATCCATGTAATCAAACCACATCGATGCATCCTTGATAATGTACCTATTTCGGTGACATATATTCAAAGCATATACATAAGGTAGTTGATAATTACCTTTTTCAAGCATATACTTAAACACTTCTAATTGCCCTTGCTTTATAACAGTTTCCGATAAAGGATTTGATAACAGCTGTATAATAGCAGCAGATACGGGTATGCGATGTTTTACAATGTCATTCGTCCACCCATTACGCCGTAACTTAGATGTTACATTTACACGAGGATAAAAATAATTTAAATCCGGATTAAACATATCATCAAAGATATAGTACCCATTTGCGCTATAATTATGATGACCTATCTCCATCGGCATCCATGTATTCCAGTTTACACCATATATTGAACGGCGATAAGGCCGCGTAACAATTGTTTCCTTCCCTTCATCATCTATCCAATTCTGATATATTTCTTCAATGGATAACTCTGTCTTCACACCAGGCGTATCGTTAATCCGAACCGCTTTATAAGTGCGAATCACAAGCCATCCTCTGAATGCAGTAATAATAGATACTATTTTCTCATGGTTGTAGAATTCCCCTTTATGTATATGTGTAAGTTGGATACATCTGCCGCATTCAGGACATATATGATAATCTAAACCTAAGCTAACACTTAATTCCGATTTGGTTAAATTGTCAACATATCCGCAGCACTGACACCACACTCTACCATCAGCGTAATAGTATCCGTCTATCGGAAACAAACCGAATGCCCACTTCCTCTGCGCTTCACTGATAAATGGCAATTTGCCACTCAACTCAAGTACCATCTTCTCTCGCTTTGTTCTTGCTTTCATAATTCACTGAATAAGGAAAGTTGCATATTGTTTATCTTCTCTTTTTTTACCCGTTTCGGTCTTCTCTCCTGATGAATCGTTGATTTCAATGTGTCTTCCGATGGAGCGGATACTTCCACTAACTCATCATCTACTTCATCTATTTCTATGCTGTCCTCATCATAATAGTGGACAGCCCATCCAAATACCGTATCATCATCAATGCCTACCACTTTGCCGCCCTTTGCCATGTTCTTTGCCTGAGAATAGATATACTTACAGCACCCTTTTATACTCTTGTTTGCTTTCTTACATGTTTCTGCAAAGAGCGAATCCTCCTTTGCCCTATTTTCAATATATGATTGGATAATGTTTTCAAATGTTTCCATGATTTTTCCTCCGTATTTCAATCAATTTCTTATCTACCTCACACTGCATATCTGCCAGTCTTGAAGGATGTATATCACATTCTTCAGTTTCCCCGTTTACGTTGTAACTCGATGGAATAATATACTTTTCGCTAATTCGCTTTATCTCATTCCGGTCATGCGTGGCATAGTATATCGTAACTTTCATTCAAACATCACCTCCTTTCCATAGAGATACGCAATCTCAAATAGCGCAAGGCAAGACCGCGAATGCTGCCACCCTCTCATGAAAAACACTACATCTGCATCCATCATCATCTTTACCTGCTCATGCAGTTCTTTTGCTTCTCCCTCATGAAGCGCAGTAACGGGTTTATCGTGAACTCTGTTTATATCAACCGATACACGCTCTACTTTTAGCCTCAACAACTCCGGCTTTTCATCTTCCGGTATGCTGATATATATTTTTCTACTTCTTTTCATATTCTAATTATTTTTTCAGCTCTATTAAGTCGGTTCCCCGACACCCTACGGGCTGTATAGGACAAGTTACCCTACATTACAAGGATATATATATAGCTCCCTGAATGAAATTTTTGTGTTTCATCCCGTTTCACTAAAATATTATTTACTTGATTTTCAGTCATTTTATTACTTGCCTATATGGGCAACCTCTTTTTAAAAGTTAATTGATTACACTTTTGCCTCTGAAAACAAGCGTATTAGCTTGTCCTTATACTCTTTTTCTGCATCGGTAGGAAC
>ERZ1026988.305-NODE-305-length-22849-cov-7.849171_pt1 | contig 22849 bp, 18 predicted proteins | sample MGYA00519291_ERZ1026988 | MGnify/ENA primary metagenome ERZ1026988 (study PRJEB26926, sample SAMN06164795) | human gut metagenome | biome: ENVO:00009003; feature: ENVO:2100002; material: ENVO:00002003 | host: Homo sapiens | place: USA | collected 2012 ... | reverse complement strand
CACTAAATCAGTAAGTTAGTGAATATCAGAAGCGTTTTAGAGCGGCGCAGGCTGCAATAGAGGAAGCTTAATGACAGACGCAACTAGATAATATAAAGGTGGGAATCATTGAATGACTCAAGGGTTTCCACCTTTCTTTGTTGAACTGATCCTTTTGAAAAACGATGAATGCTACTACTACGAATACGAACCGGCTGCTTTCTTATTGGCATACGCTGGAACATTTTTCGCCTGCTTCCGTGCCCAATGGGTGTAGGAAATGGGTGGAAAAACTTCCTTGGGAAGAGGTACAGAAACACTCTAATCCGTCCAAATGTTTTCAATATACATTTTATTTCGGTGTCTTTCCGCTGAATGAAGTGACTGAATTTGTTCAAGAATACTTCCATTCACAGGAAGAAACCCCCAATCTGCCTACCGCCAAGGTATGCTATGCTTCGCTCAAGGTGGATGAACAGGGGCTTTATATCCAAGACACGTTTGGTCTTTCTACGATGCCATGGGCCTTGAGCCAACTGAAGGAACACAAGCTGAATATGGAGCTGCCGCTCGACGAATTCAGGAAGAGAGAGCGAAGAATAGCTGACCATCTAGTCGATGGTTTTCTGAAAGAGCCCCTGACACGGGAGGGTGTGAAGCAGATACAGGCCTATCTGCTGGACGAACTGCCTTGGAGGGAATTGCCTTCTGCAGCCATCTACCTGCGGACCGAAGAACGGGAGAGGAAGCAGTCTAAATCCGATGAGGAAGAAGAAGTTACTTGCGACTTGTTGAACAGTTTCTACCTGGAGGATCTGGAACGCATAGCTAAGAGTCTCCAGACGGAAAAACTCCCCAAGGCTTTTCAAGATTATTTAACAGGTTGTCTGGGTCGGGCCGATATCGGCAAGCGGATTAATTTATCAGACCATCCAGCAGTATTGCAGTCATGCTTGACCCCTGAATATTATCCGGATGGCTGTTGGCCTTCTCCCTATTGCGCCAGCCTGATGCAGCAGTTTGCCATCAACCGGGTGATGGACGACCTGTCCGGAAAAAAACAGGAGGGCCTATTTTCGGTCAACGGACCTCCGGGAACGGGCAAGACCACCTTGCTTCGGGACATCATAGCGGCCATTTTGGTGCAGCGGGCCCATCACATGATCCAATTTGACGAACCTGCCAAGGCATTTACCAAGTTGGAGGAAACAAAGAAGAGCGAAGGGTATGTGCCTTTTATCTATGAGCCGCATGCTTCCATCTGCGACGGAGGCATCGTGGTGGCTTCGTCGAACAACGGGGCTGTGGAGAATATCTCGAAAGAGCTTCCGTTGAAGAAGGAAGTCAAGGGGTATGCAGACCGGCTGGGCTATTTCCGGACTGTCAGCGAAGGTTGTGTGGATCCGGAGCATTGGGGCCTCATTGCAGCCGTCATGGGTAGCAAGAAGAATCAACGAAAGTTGATCGATGCCATCTGGAACAAAAGTCCGAAGGCTCGGAAACAGACCCTTTATCAGTCGCTGAGGGACACCCAGCAGGCACCTACGCAGGCTCAATGGCAAGAGACGGTGACTTCCTTCCGGAACAAGCTGCAGGCGGTCCGTCGGGAAAAGCAGCGGCTGATGGAAGGGATGAAAGAGGCTGCGCAGTGGACCGACCTTCCACGGATGGTAGAAGAAGCGGACAGGCATGTACTGGACGAGTTGCAGGAACTGGAAAAGCTGATCCAGGGCAAGCAGACATTCCTGAGCGAAACCCAGGCTGGGAATGAGCGGCAACGGATGGCCCTGGAGGAAGCCCGACGCGAACAGGAACAGGTGCTTCAGTCCCGTCCCCATTGGTTGTCCTACTGGATCAGCAGGGAAAAGCGGGTCAGCTATCAGGCTCGTCTGGAGGCTGTGGCGTCGAAAATCGAACGTTTGACACAGCAGGTTCGGGAACATGACGAATTGCTGCAGGTCCATGAACAGCGCCTGTCAGTGCAAAGGACAAAGCTGAAGCAGGTGCAAGGTGAACGCGAACGGTATGCGCCTTTGATGGAGGTCTGTGCGGAATTGAAGGGTGCCTATACCGATGCTTCTTTCTGCCACAAGATCAACACCCGGGAGGCTCAGGAGAACTCACCTTGGTATTCCGAAGAATTAAAGAAGTTGGAGTCGGAATTGTTTGTAGAAGCCATGAAGGTGAATGAATGCTTCCTCTTGATGGCCAATCAAACTTCGGATCGTAATATTTCGGGTCGTAATCTTTCGGGGCGTATCGAGACCACGCTGGACCGCTTCTTCAAATTTCTGAAATCCGGTGAAGACTTGAATGAACAGCAGATTCGAGCCATGTGGAATACCTTCTGGCTGGTTATTCCGGTTGTTTCCTCCACCTTCGCCTCCATTCAGCGCATGTTTGGCAACCTGGGTCCAGGCAGTATTCCTTGGTTGTTTATCGATGAGGCCGGACAGGCTGTTCCCCAGGCGGCAGCCGGAGCCCTTTGGCGGTGCAAGCGTGCGGTGGTGGTGGGTGACCCTTTCCAGATAGAGCCGGTAGTCACCACTCCCGATGCCATCATCAAGGAACTCGGCAACCATTTTGATCTGAAATGGGAGCAGATGGACAGTACGTTGTCGGTCCAGCGAATGGCCGACCGGGTCAATCGGTACGGATGGACGATGAACGATGACTGGGTAGGCTCTCCGCTACGGGTGCATCGGCGTTGCACGGATCCGATGTTCTCCATTGCCAACGAGATAGCCTATGCAGGTATGATGTATAATTCGACTCCATCTGCCTCTACAAAACTGTTGATGGAGACCGCTTTTGTTGATGTCAGAGGAAATGTGGAAGCGGGTTGCCGTCATTATGTGACCGCACAAGGCGAGGTGATTCGGAAGATGATTCTGGATGAAATCGACCGTCAGCAGGCATTGCCTGACCTGTTTGTCATCTCTCCGTTTTCAGAAATTCCATCGAAGCTTCGGTCAGAGCTGGAGAAACCACTGAAGGCTGCGGTGGCAAACCTGCCTCAACAGATGAACGACAAGAAGGTTAATGACTGGCTGGACACGCATATCGGAACCGTCCATACCTTTCAAGGCAAGCAGGCTGAAGGCGTCATCCTGTGCCTGGGACTGGATTCAACCAAGGAAGGGGCTGCCCAGTGGGCAGCTTCCAAACCCAACCTGCTGAATGTAGCCTTGACGCGAGCCAAGCTTCGGTTTGTAGCTGTAGGCGATGGCCAGATTTGGCTTGGCAAGCCTTACTTCCGTGAATTGGAAAGCTTGAAGCAAGTCCAGGCAGGCTGTGATACGGATCCGAAAAGGGTATAGGATTTCAATTAGTAGATGGGATGTGTTTCACGGAGTGTGTCTGAGGCAAGTGTGCCTTAGAAGTGATAATGCAAAGTTAATAGACATTTTTGTATCTTTCATATCAAAAAAGCTAATTTTGTGTTGTAACCGGACGAGGAAACGGCCTCTGCTGAGGAACAACCCGTTTTTACTACACCGCTTCCAAGCATGTATTTGATAATCAGTGTATCAACAGCCATACGGGCTGGTTTGTTGCCGGCTCCCACTTTTTGATTCTTGAATCGCTTGTTGTATTCAACCTCAATATAATCCCAGTAGAGCGCATCTTTCTTTAATATAGCTATGCGCATCAATGACAAATGATTTCATTAGATTCTTGATCTTGTAGTATATCTCTTTGGAAATGAACACTGCATCTGAAGGAATATCTCCATCATTGTCATATTTGTCAGGATATTCCCATCCATGAATCATTCTTTCGCTTATGCCAATGGAATAAGCATCAAGAGTTTTATCCCTGACTTCATCGATAAGATAGATAGTCATCGGTTCCTCTTTAGTGGAACTTTTCAGTATAAAGCAATCTCCCGGCTTCATAGTTGTATTAATTAACGTGAGTTCGAAATAAAATTAGAAAATAGACAGTTGCCCGTCATTGAACAACTTGACATCAATGGCGGGCTTCTTTTCAAAAAAGCAGTATGTTGCGATAGCTGACAAAGAATTGGCTATAAAGTTACTGAATGAACGGTGCCTGGAATGTTCAATCTGCGCAATGTTCTTTGGCTAGGATGGGATTCCACGGAAGTTTTAAACTGCCCCCATAATTTGGCTGAGCCATTCAGTATTGCTCTTCGCTTGTGCGTAAGCATCTTCATATGTATCATGGATGCTTTGCAAAGTCAGCTCTACACAGGTTACATCCGGCACCACATGAATGGCGCCTTCCCCTGTCACAGTAATGAGTTTTTCGTTCATAACAGTAAATTTAAAGTTTGAAAATCAGTTGTTTATTTCCCGTATTCTTCTTGTGCTTCTGCTGCAATCTGCAATGTTTTTTCTGGTATATTATAGGGATTAAGCACCCTGTCCCTCAAATAGATATGGTTTAATGTATAACCCAGAGACTCTAAGGTTTGCTCACGTACCGCTTTCTTCAGTTGGCATTCCCAAATAGTTATGCAATGCCACCCCATAGAAGCGAGCTGTCGCTGTACCTTTTTGTCGCGGACTTTATTCCGTTGTATTTTGCTTTGCCAGAATTCGGTGTTTGTTTTAGGCATCACAAAATACTTGCAACCTTCATGCCCATGCCAGAAGCAACCGTTGACGAAGATAACAGTCCGGTATTTGCGCAGCACGATGTCAGGTTTACCAGGCAGACGTGGATGATTGAGCCTGTAGCGAAAGCCACGGTTAAACAAGAATCGCCGGACAATCATTTCTGGCTTTGTGTTCTTGCAGTGAATGGCAACCATATTCTTGTGGCGCTGTTCTTTTGTTAGACAATCGCTCATTAGAAGAGTTTAGGTGTTAAAAATCTGTACCTTTAATGCTATTCAAAGATAAGTTGGCATATGTATAATTTGCAAGTTTGATTTTGATAGGTTTTTCTGAAAGCACATGATACTTACCTAGTTCAAGCACTATTCGCAAATCTTTATCATCTTCTTCCTTATTGCCTAGAATCTCTGATTTTGTTGCGGTTCTTATGGCTGTTATTTCATAATAACCTCTGATACCTCCGTCGTAATAAGGTGCAAAAAAATGAATGTTTTTGAGATTATATTTTGAGGGGAATTTTTTACCAAAGTAATAAGATGTGGCATTACCGTTAATAAACGAGTTTCTCCTATCTGATTTTACCACACCTACTATTAGGTTGTTTACAAATTCTTTGTTGTATTCAACTAAATCTTCTGCAGCCATCCAATTTCCCCCGTAACTATTTTCTTCAAGAATCATTTTCATTTCATCAATACTATATGGCGGCTTTTTCCGATGGACCATTGAATGACAGTTTGAACATAGAGGTACTAAATCCCTCTCTATGTCCAAAATAAAATCTTCGTCCATTTCAGAAACAGGAGTCGTATGGTGTACTTCTATGAAATCCTTCCCTATGATGCCATAGGTGTCGTAAAAATTCATTCCACAAACGGCGCATGTATGCCCTTTCATGTGAAGACACAATTCTCTGTTTATATGATTTCGTTCATAGCATATAGACTTAATTTCCTGTGGTGTACCCTCTGTTTGAACAGCATGACCAAAATTATCATTGTCGCTGACATCACTAATAGTAAGCAAAGAGAATACAAGGTCTATTCCATGCTGCATCCATTCTAATGTTATAGCAAAATCCGAATCAGTGGATTCAGGTATTGGAACTTTTGTTATTTTTGAATGAAACGATTTCCATATAGCAGGCCACTCTTCTTCCGTTAGGTTATTATTGTTAACTAGAAATTTTATTCTAGCTCCCTTATCTATCAGCATTTGTTTATATGCAAAAAAACATTTCTTTTTTTCTGCTGATGCCAGCGCCATCTCATTGAGGATATACCCGCCATGTTTCTGCGGGTATATCTCAACAATCAAGCGAATATGGTTGTGTATATAAACCTTTACGTCAAAGAACATTTGTTCTTCATTGGTTGGACTACATGTATAATGTATTTCACCATCAACGCAGGATGATGTAACATCAAATGGCATAGAAAAAATTTTCTCTAATTGCTGTTTTAGTTTATAACACAAGCTTTCCATATCGGTTGTTTTTATAATTCAGGATCTGGTAAATCTGCTACCAGTTTCTTCAGAATACGTGAAACAGTATGTCTCATATCCTCGTAATTGTCAATACTACTTTGAGAGCATGTGGTATTCTCAGCTTCAGCCAAAGCCCACAATAAATCATCCAGCCCCTCCACTACAAGGTGTTGAGCCAAATATGGCCCGTATATTTTCTTGTAAAACGGATGGCTTTCGTTTATATTAACGGCATGTTTTCCATCAGCTAATGCTGGTTCCCACAGCGCATTTCCATCTATAGACTTGACAGGAATTACACGATTTTCTTTAGGATCCACATTATTGACAATGGTAATGGTCTTGGTGAATGTTCCATTAGCATTCGTGATTTCAGCACTTTCGTCATCTACAGGAGAGATTGTAGAACCTTCCAGAGTCGGTGCTTTGCTGTCAATATTTTGATTGGATGGTGTGTGCGCACCTTTTCCTGACACATGTACTTTCTCATTTTCTTTTTCACGATAACGCTTTTCTGCCTCTCTTCTCGGGGCTCCAAGAAACTCGTTTATATAACTTGCGAGCTCGCCTATTAGGAGGATTCGCGATTTCTTAATATCAACGCTGAGCAGTTCGTCCATGGTATAATCAAAAGAGAAATCTACTCGAAGGAGAGAAAAGTGTGGCTCTTTTTTGAAAAAACCAAACCAGTCTCCATTATGTATTAGTCGGTTTTCTCTATACACATATATACCTTGAAAATCATTACTTCCCCTTGCTTCTTTTTCAGCTTCATAAGACGAGTATTCCCCTTTTTTGGGGATAATATAGGCTGCAATGTGAAATGTAGCTTTAGTGCCGTCAGGCATTTCTACCGGTACATCTTCTTCCTGGAGGAGTTCAGTTCTTTCTTCACTTCTACAGAATGGGTCCCATGGATGCAATTCTTTGGTATTAACTGTGATGTCAACATTTTGAGCACGGTTATCGTTTTTGTCGAGATAGCGTTGAAAGACCATAGACAAATGGAATCTCAAGTCATCAAGAATCTTGTTTAACCCCTTTTGAGCATTGCCAAGTGTCTTATAATCCTTCATCAACCGATCTATTTTATCCCAAACGAGCAACGTTCCAGAACCGCCTTCTGCTATCATTTCAAGCATGTCTTCCTCATCCGGATCAATTACAGGGAATTGAAGAAGCCATGAGCCATTTTCGGCTATGTAATCCAAATCCCACTGTACTTTCTGAAGCGGAGCATCGGCGGCATTCCGCGAAATAAGGGAGAACTGTTTGCAAAATGCGGTTGATGCAGTTTTCAAACCAAGTCCGAATTTACCCAGACTATTTTTTTCAGCACGTTCTTTGGATCCGTATTTCATGGCGTTCTTCAAGCCGTCCAGATCCATACCACAACCATTATCGGTGAAATACACCTTGATGGTCATATTGGGGGCCATCATTACGTCAATGTTGATTTTTGTAGCATTGGCGGCAATGGAGTTATCTACGATATCAGCTACAGCGGTGTTAAAATTGTAACCGGTATCTCTTAAGCCGTTAACGATTCGTTCAGGATCAGGTAAGAGTTCAAAATCCTGTTGTGTCTTTTCTTGATTGGTAGTTATCATAATATTAATTTCTTAGTTTCGGAATTAATTCTAAAGCACGTAAAATATCTTCCCTGTCCTGGCTCTGCCCGTCGTTTCCGATGATTGCATGCGATGCAATGTCTCGTTTACGCTCAATACGGTCATTTACCACTTCTTCTACAGTGCCCTCATAATAAAGTCTATATACAAATACTGTCTTTTCCTGACCACGTCGGTAGGCTCTTGCAGAAGATTGATCCTCCAGTGAGGGATTCCACTCCAAGTTATAGTGAATGACATGGTTGGCACCCGTGATATTAAGACCAGTCCCTGCTGCGCGTGGATTAAGCACCAACATAGCGGTGCCGTCCATTTTGTTGAACCGGTCCACAATGGCCTGCCTGTCAAGGACAGAAGTTTCTCCATTTATGGTCCATAGTTGGATGCCAAAACGCTGTGGAATATCTTCCTTGAATATTTCAAACATACGCTTGTAAGAAGTGAAAACAATCACTTTTTCATTCCTGCTGATAATTTCTTCTACAATTTCACAAAGGCGCTGGTATTTTACGGAAACCTCATACGGGTCGTTGCCCCGCTGTAGTTCAGTGGCAGCGTCTGGATGCGTACAAAATATGCGTAGCTGCTGCAGCATGCCTAAGTTTACGTTGTTTACATCCATGGAATCCTTCAGCGCTCCTACATATCGGATATATTGCTCACTTTCAGCGTCCGACATCTGCAGAGCTTGTGTAGATACCACTTTCTCAGGTAAATCCTTTGCTACGTCCCTTACGAGTCTTCTGACCATCAAGGCCGACAGGATCGGCTCAATCTTCTTGCCGCCCTCCACATCATCCGTCACCACTTCTTTGTAGCTTTGCAAAGACCCGAGTAAATTGGGCTGCACAAAGTCTACCAGCGACCATATATCTGTAACATGATTTTCAAAGGGAGTTCCGGACACCGCCAGACTGCGTACACGATTTAGCGCTTTGCACGCCTTCGTCCGCGAGCTATAGGGATTCTTTATGCTTTGCGCTTCATCCAATACAACCATTTGCCATTCTATCATCTTGAGCATATGAATGTCGCTTACAACAGTTGTATAAGATGTAATTACCACATCATATCCAGCAAAATCTCTGAAATTACTGATCCGATGCCCCCCATGATGAATATGAGTATATAGTGAAGGAGCAAATTTAGCACATTCTCTCTGCCAGTTTATCAGTAGAGAAATGGGTGCAACAACCAGGATTGGAGCAACACCCTGGGCCTTGAGATGCAGCATTTCTGTAATGACTTGCATGGTCTTACCCAAACCCATCTCATCACCCAATATACAGCCGTTGTTTGCTTCCAGCATTGTTTTCAGCCAATGGAATCCTGCCTCTTGATACGGAAACAATTTCGCTTTCAAACCGGTAGGAATCGATTGATCCTCAACAATGGGCTTTTGCAAGATAGAGGAATCTATTTTATTGACAATGACTCCCTTTTCGCAAAACATGCTCTGCTCTACTATCCTCAGATATTGCTTCAAATTAATCTTGCCAGCCGTCCGGATGCCTGCATTGCTTAATATTTCCTGAATGACTTGCGTGGTGCTGGTCACATAAAACCAGGTGTTGCCAGCGATGCAATGGTCAATCAAAGTTCCATCCACAATATCCACTATCACCTCAGTGCCCCGACGGTTCGCAATCACCTGCAACGTGATATGTTCATCCGCATCATTTTTCAGTTCAATGTGGCAAGGCGAACCTATAGATGAAAACCTGATTTCGGGCATTTCCAATTTAGGGTTTGAGCAAGGTGGGTCATTGAGCGTATTCCCCGATGCTGCTGAATATACATCATTTGCCATGGGATGATATATTCTTTTATCATCCTTCAAAGCTAAATGATTGTCATATTTTATCCACTGTATATTCATTACCCTATAGTTTGAAAGCGTTTAAGGCTTGCAGCGCTTATAGAAATTCCCTTTTCTTTTGTCGGAATGGACATCTTTTGTCCGTCATATTCAAATTCGTAATCCGATACTATATGACTTTCTGTTACTGCATCCGGCTGATTTTTCTTTTGAGCTCCTATAGTAAAATTGTCTATATCCTCTATTAGAATTCTCAACTTAAGAACCGAAGAGTATGCCAATGTTATAATAGCCAAATATTCAGAATTTGCATTGACAGTATTCATTTGGTTTAGCAATGATGATATGTAGAAATCGTGCCGGTCAATCGTCTTATTTCCTGCCCACCATGGATAATCACTGGCAAATTTCCATAAGTAGGCAGATACTTTGCCGTAATCCTCCTCAAATTCAGGGAAGTTTTCTTTTAATACGTCTATAGCTACTGATAAAAAGAGAGATTCATCCTCTTTCGTAGGCGTACACCTCAATCTTGTTGCATATTCTTTCATATCTTTGGTGTCCATAGACATTCTTCGGCAAATTTTTTCAAACAAAGCCCTATAGCTTTGCATTTCCGAACAGAAATCGACAAAATATGAAGCAATAACAAACCATTGGTTTGCAATATAAATTTGCTGTCCCGCCTTGTTTGTAACTACTGTAGTATGATCAAAATATTCAACACTACAATCTTTCGATACAAGAAAACTACGGAATGCCACTTTGAAGGTGTCATTAAGTCTGATTTCTTGCATGATATATTCTTCTGAGAATCGTTGTTTAGCGTAAGCTAGAACTAAATGTAAATCTTTTAGGATTTGTTTCGATTCGATAATTTCATTCATACCTTAGCTATTTAATAACTGTTCTACAATTTCTTTGGCAATTCTTCTAATGACTGGAATAGCTACACTGTTACCAAATTGATGATATGCTTCCTTGCGGGAAACAACTATCTTGAATTCAGGATTTTCAGCATTGTAATTCTGATTATTGGCACATGCCGGATTATCCCATCCGTTACCCAATATCCGGTACCCTTGAAGTCTGCCTGCCTCTGTAGGTGTCAGTCTTCTAGGATTTAAATTTTTCGACGACTGGTCAATCAGTATTTCGCTACCATCTTTCCAATATCGGGCAGAAATCGTGCTGCAATAAACACTATCTCCCGTAAAGAGCGAATAACCGAAGCCCTTGCCATTGGCCTTATTCCTCTTTTTACGTTCTTGATGTCCAATCCACATCCGGTCACTGATAGTATAGTAAGGATCCATGGTAGCTTCCGGTTCAAAGATGTCCGATACTTTGGTCTGAATAACCTTCTCGCTTAAGTCTTTCGAGTTTTCATAAATGGTGCTGCCGTCTGGTGCAATGCCATAGGGGAATTTGAAAACCCTGGCTTTAACGGTTTTCTTATGCCATGCAATAATAAATAGGCGCTCTCTATTTTGAGGAACACCAAAGTATTTAGCGTTCAGAACATCATAATTATAAGCGTATCCAAGTTCTTCTAATGTCGCAAGAATCGTTTTTAGCGTATCTCCCTTCATGTGCGTCTTTAGTCCTTTTACATTTTCCAGGAAAAGCACCTTGGGAGGAGTTCCAGTATCTATCTTTTGTTTTACAATGTTTGCAATATTGAAGAACAAGGTACCTCTAGTGTCTTCAAATCCTCTACGAAGACCGGCAATTGAAAATGGCTGGCAAGGGAATCCACCGCAGCAGACATCAAAAGCTGGAATTTTTCCTGGTATGACCTGAGTCACATCTTCGTTGAAATAAAGATAATTACCTTCTTCATCCTTTGCAAATAATGAAGGCTCCATATCTTTGTAATTTTCTTCATATGATATTCGGGCATACTTATCCCATTCACTGGCAAATACACATTTGCCTCCAACTCCATGCATTGCAGTGTGAAATCCTCCAATTCCTGCAAACAAATCTATAAAGGTAAATTTCTTACTCATTCGTTTTATTTTTATTGAAAGAATTGAATGATTTTGTGGAAATTTTAATCCCTGAATGCGTCTTCAATTCAAATTCATATGGCTTATCACTTTGAATATGGTATAACTTCTTTGCTATTTCCAGAAATGCGGGAAAATGCTTGGTTCCCCACTGATTATGGACTACCACCTGCATACCGTCTTTCAAAGTAATAATTTCATCACTTTTCGTACAATACCTCTTTTCTACATCTGGATTGTTTTCTATCCATTTTCTGACGAGAGTCAAGGGGCGTACTACGCCTCTGTTCTTGCTTATAATATCAGAAGGAAAGACTTTCTCCAAATCATCAAAAGTTGTATTAGGATTATCCTTAACGTATTGTTTTATAAGCCTTAAAACAAAATTCCTTTTGCTATGGTAGTTTTTGCCATCAAATGAAAAGTTTGTATTATCGTGTGTTATGGGTTCTTTTTCTAATGTATTTTCGCTATTGGAAGATGAAATAAGAGACGCATTAAATTGTATATGTTGTAACTCTTTTTCTAGTAAATCTTCATTAAAACCTTCTTTTACAAGATGTTCTTTTACTATTGATCTTATATTGAGAGGATTTTCAATGAGATATCCTATGCTTTTACGCAGTCGATTAACGGATAATTTGTCTATTTCTAATTCTTCGCAGAAGGAATGGAACTTTATTTCATTGAATGTATCTGCTCGCAGTAAATCTATGAATCTTAACCCAACTTCATCACCTGGCATCAAAGGAATACGGCATACACAAATAGGTTCGGTATAATTGTTCTTCCAATAAATATCTATGGTTTTACCAATTAAAATCAAGGCTTTACAATTAAGTGCGTCGAAGATTCGCATAGTATCAGTACAGACACGAAAAGGCATAGCATAAACTGGCAAGCAAGAGGTTTTGCCAGGATATACAAGCGCAATATCAATCTTTAATGAATTGTCTATCTGGTAATCTGTTATCATTGACCCATTGGTTTTTTTCCATCCAAGAAGTCTTAAACAGTTTTGAATATCCGATAGTAATTCTTGTCTGTTTGATACAGAAGAGGATTTTAAAATGTCTACTATTTCATTCCAATTGTCGCGCATAAAGATGTTATTTTAATCTATCATGTCAGCTAGATTTTCTTTTACGATATTTAGGAATGAAATTTCGTCAGGAATTTCATTCTCACAATCAAAGTTCTTCTCTAAAACACTAATAATACTTTCAAGTTTGTTTACTTGTTCTATAAGTATGTTTCTTTTTTCTGTTTCCATTATCGAGAGTTTAAATATTAATTTTGGGTATCTTTACATAAATAGCATTGGGGTCGTGGGCAGTAGACTGTAAAAGGTCTTTTACGTCCACTTCAAGTACACGTGCTATTTCTATCAACGTTTCTATAGATGGTTGTGAAGCATTTGTACACCATTTAGATACTGTTGCAGGGTCTTTGTGAAGCTTCTCTGCAAGCCATTTATTGGTTTGTTGTTTTTCTGCCAATACAACCTTAATACGATTTATGTTCTTGACCATAGTGGATGATTTATATTTTGGTCAAAGTTACCAATTAAATTAGAATTAGAAGAAGATATAGTCGTAATATTGCAGATAAAGATCAATTATATTGCGTATTGTTCACTATTAGTATATATCCGTTAGAGATGTCACTTCCGTATATGTGACTCCCGCTCCCATATTTTGCTTCAAAGCCGGTAACCGTCTTTTGGAATTTAAGAGGTACACTGTCCTGACAGATTTCCTCATTGCCTTCTCCGTCAACTCCATCCCAAGAGTACCGTTTTTGCAGTTTTCCCGGGTTAGTCCATGTACCTGCGAGCACCAGTAGTTGTAATAATTGAGCTCAAGGTTAATGAGAGATTTCACTTCAACTTCCCCTTGGTCAGAACAACGAGCCTACCCACTCCACGATGCCGACAGCAGCCAATACTATCATGTGAAACTTACGCGCCCATATTTATTTCTTTTTTTCACTGAAAAATGGTATCTTTGTCACGCTGTATTTAAATAACACACTATTGTATAAATCAAACCCCAACCAAACCAACCACATTCTGTTCCTCACGTGGACAACTCGTGGCCCCAATATCTGCAAAGCATTCTTTGTGGAACAATAAGGTAATAACTATCCTTTAATATTTCACCCTTTCTACTTATTTCCCTATGACACAATGCGGTTATGGAGAAGCTGATATACCCTTTTATCGATCGATAGAAGGGAGATTCTTATTTAGTTTAATAAAACAACAACTTATAGATAAAAAGACGATTCATGGAATACAAAAAACATATCAAATCACTCATCCTTTTAGGATTGCCTATTATCATCGGACAATTGGGAAACATTGTGACCGGACTTGCAGACACCGTCATGGTGGGACAGCACAGCACGGAAGAACTGGCTGCTGCATCCTTTGTCAATAACGTCATCAATGCCTTTATCATACTCGGTACGGGATTTTCATTCAACTATACTCCCATCATCGGTGAACACATCGCTGTCAATAAGCGAATTGCTATTGGGGGATGGCTGAAAAACAGTCTGATGGCCAACTTTACCACAACTGCCATCATTCTTTTTCTCTTAGCACTCATTTACCTAAACCTGGGAATGCTGGACCAGCCGGAAGAGCTGATGCCGCTCATCCGGCCTTACTATATGGTGCTGATGGCTTCCGTGGTTTTCGTCATGCTTTCTAATTCTTTCAGGCAGTTCGTAGAGGGCATTATGGATGCATCGGTATCCATGTGGGTGCTCACTATCGTAAATGCAATCAACATTATGGGAAACTATCTCCTCATTTATGGGAAAATGGGACTTCCGGAGCTGGGGCTTTTAGGCGCAGGAATCAGTACCCTACTGTCGCGCATCTTCATGCTGCTCCTCTTTGTTCTCATTTTCATCAAACAAGAGAAGTATAAACCGTTCAGACAAGGATTTCTGGTTACTCCCTTCAGAAAAGCCTACTGGAAACGATTAAATCTCATCGGATGGCCCATTGCCTTCCAGCAAGGAATAGAAGCTGCTACCTTTTGCATCACTACCATCATGATAGGTTGGCTGGGCGGTATGGAACTGGCTGCCCATCAGGTAGCCATTGCCGTTTCTACGGTCAGTTTCACCATTTATCTGGGATTAGGATCGGCTGTTGCCATCCGCACCAGTATGTATAAAGGGCTAAAAGACTGGAAAAATGTACGCCGGGTAACTGCCTCAGGCATCATGATGGCTGTTGTTCTTTCGGTTACCTTAAGCTTCCTGTTGTATCTGTGCTGTGACACGATTGGCGGTTATTTCACAGACGATGCATCGGTACTTCAAATTGTAGCTGTTCTCATCCCTATCTTGATAGCCTATCAGTTTGGCGACAGCATCCAGATAGTCCTTGCCAATGCCTTACGAGGGCTGAGCGATGTAACTTCCATCATGGTAATCTCGTTTGTTTCATATTTTATCATAGCCATTCCTGCCGGATATGCCCTTGCTTTTTTTCTGAATCAAGGAATAGCCGGCATCTGGATGTCTTATCCGATAGGGTTTACCTGCTCCGTCGCGCTTTTGGGATGGCGGGCTTTACGGGTCATGCAGGTTAAAAGAAAGTCCTGACCATGAAACAAACTCTCTGTCAATGGCAATCTCATGCTTTTCAGTTTCAGGAAATAGTAAGCATTGATTCTATTTTCTGAAACGCTTGGCAGTCACCGCATAACCACTACGTTGGCACAAGGGCCCAACCGCAGATTGCTGCCTGTCCTAAAAATATAAGTCTCCCGTTTGCATATGTTGAGTTTTTTTGCGAATATTGCACACAAGCTACATATTTCTTCAGCAAGAGAAACCATATCAGCTGCAATGGTTATTTCAAACAGATTAATTGGCAATTAAAACAAGAGGAGGATGCTCAAACTTCGCTGCGTAATAGAACGAATCACTTTCCAGAATCCGGAAAACGGATATTCGGTAATGAAAGTCAAGGTTAAAGGATACAATGACCTGGTAACACTTGTGGGCAACTTACTGGAGGTGCCTGTAGGCAGTGTACTGCTATGTGAAGGCGACTGGAAAGTCGACAAGCGATTCGGCAGCCAGTTTGTGTGTCAGTCGTGGGAGGAAGTGATGCCTGCCACGGCTTATGGCATTGAAAAATATTTAGGCAGCGGACTGGTGAAAGGCATCGGACCTAAATTTGCCCAACTCATTGTCAAGCAGTTTGGACTGGATACGATTGAGGTGATTGAGACCGACATTCAGCGGCTCTATGAGGTACCGGGAATCGGCAAAAAACGGGTGGAGAAGATTCGCGAGAGCTGGGAGAAACAAAAGGACATCAAAAATGTCATGCTCTTCCTGCAGGGCTATGGCGTAAGTACTGCTTATGCTGCCAAAATTTACCGGCAATACGGCAAGGAAAGTATTGATAAGGTAAAGGAAAATCCGTATCGGCTGGCGGATGATATTTGGGGCATCGGCTTTAAGACAGCGGATGGAATCGCCAACAAAATGGGATATGAAAAGAATGATATCCGGCGTTGCCAAAGTGGGATAATCTATACCTTGAATCAGCTGGCAAATGAGGGGCATGTGTATGCTGAAGAAGAGCAGCTGGTGAAGGCAGCTCTCAATCTGCTGGAAGCAGAAGAAGAGCCAATCCGGGCGGCTTTGACCAACATGATTCAGACGGAAGAGGTAAAGATGGAAGAGGAAGCAATCTATCTGCCTCCTTTCTACTTTGCCGAAGTGGGTACAGCCAACCGGTTGCTGGCACTCGTGGAGGGGCAAGAGAAGGAGCTGTTTATCAGACCAATGGATTTGCAGGCACTCTCTAAGGAAACGGGGGTTGAATATGACGAGGTACAGTTACAGGCTATCGAAGAAGCTATCCGTTCGAAGGTTATGGTGCTGACAGGAGGACCCGGTACGGGTAAAACTACCACAACGCAAGGAGTCATTGCGGCTTTGAAGCACATGGGAATGCGAATTTTGCTTGCGGCCCCTACAGGACGTGCAGCTAAACGGATGAGTGAAGCTACAGGGATGGAAGCCAAAACTATCCATCGCCTTCTGGAGTTTAACCCCAAGGACGGATACAAGCGAAATGACGAAAATCCTTTGGAGGGAGATGCACTGATTGTAGATGAATGTTCGATGATTGACATCGTCTTGATGAACTGTTTGATGAAAGCTGTCCCCTGCTCCATGCGTGTGGTCTTTGTAGGTGATATTGACCAACTGCCAAGCGTAGGTGCCGGCAATGTCCTCCGCGACCTCATTGACAGCAAAAAAATTCCTGTCATCCGCCTCACCCGCATCTTCCGTCAGGCACAGACCAGCCGCATTGTAATGAGTGCCCATGCCATCAACCAGGGAAGATTTCCGGATATCAGCAACGGAAAAGAAACAGACTTTTTCTTTATCCAGCAGGAGGATGCGGAAAAAGCAGCGGAGGATATTGTAAACTTGGTAAAAAACCGTCTGCCGAAAGCTTACAGCCAAAAAACAAGCCAGATTCAAGTGCTCACGCCCATGCAACGGGGTGTGGTAGGGGCTGCCAACTTAAATATGGCACTGCAAAATGCCTTGAATCCGTCTCCAACGGCTTTAAACAGAGGAGGGTATTCTTTCCGCCAAGGCGACCGCGTAATGCAGCTACGCAACAATTATGACAAAGAGGTGTTTAATGGAGATCTGGGCTATATTGAATCGGTGGATACAGAGGAGCGTACGTTAATGGTGAACTTTGAAGACCGGCTGGTGGAATACGAAGCGTCAGAACTGGATGAGCTGACACTGGCTTATGCCACCACCATCCATAAATCGCAGGGGTCAGAGTATCCCATCGTAGTCATGCCTGTTCTGATGACGCACTATGTCATGCTTCAGCGGAATCTGATTTATACGGGAATTACCCGTGCCAAGAAAATCTGTGTACTCATAGGAAGCAAGAAGGCGTTGTCTTTTGCCATCCGGAATATGTCGGTCCTGAAACGGAACAGCAAACTGAAAGAGCGGCTGAATCCGGAGTTGGCAAAAAAAACGGCTACTCCTTCTTTTATTTCTTACGCACCAGAAAATGGCTCGGAGGTAGCTGCACAAGCGGCAGAGCCTGCTGTAAGCTATGCCGTAAAGAATGTAAACTCTCCTACTTCCTGAAGCGCTTCGATACCGCCGAATAACCGCACCGCCTGCACAGAGGCTCTATCGCTGAATGGTTGGTAAACCCATTATAAATGGCTTTTGCACGGGGTGAAGAAAGTACCTCTTCCAGAGAGTGTTCGAAGAGATTACCCAAGTTTAAAGTTCCGGCAGAATCCAGACAGCAAGGCACAACGGTTCCATCCACCAGCACCCCGATCTGGTTACGCAAGGCGTAACAGAATATTTTTTCTTCTTCATAAGCATCCCGTTCCAAGTCGGGCCACTCAAACATGTCATCGTTCTCTATAAACAGATTGTCAGACAACTTCCATCCGTCTTTTCTTGACTGCCAAGGTTGTGGCTGATATAGGGCTATCTGCTGCAAGATGGTATCGTTCATGTCATTAGCTCCGCCTTCGTTCCATAGCCTCAACACCACAATACAGCCGCGACTGGCGGCTTCTACGGCAAATGTCACTACCTCATGAATGTATTGAGACAGATTCTCTTTTTGATTTCCTTCGTGAGAATGTAAAGAAATCTGTATCTTATGGGGCAAAGCTTCGAGCATCTCTTCCCGCTTCGACAAAAGTGTGCCGTTAGTGGTAAGAACCGGAATAAATCCTTTCTTACGGGCAAGGTGGATAAATTCTGGCAAGAGCGGATGAAGAAAAGGCTCTCCCATCAAATGGAAATACAAAAACTTCACCTTCCCAGCCAGTTTGTCGGTGAGTGCATGAAATTCATCTAAAGACATCACCTGCTTTTTCCGCTCCGTCTTGGGGCAGAACACACAGTCCAGGTTGCAGACATTCGTTATTTCAAGATAGCATCGGGTTATCATATCATGGGTAAAGATAGGAATTGATTTTGATTTAGCGCGTACTGACAGCCAATAAATTGGGATTCACTTGCAAAAGTCACAGTTTTTTACGAATATTGCATTCATTTATGTAGCAAATAACATGATAGAATAGCAACTATGGAAAAAATATCGAATTCGATTCTTACCGTATGCATTGCTGCTCACGGAGCCGAACTGCAAAGTATCAAAAAAGAAGACAAAGAATATTTGTGGCAGGGCGATGCCCGTTTCTGGGGACGACGCTCACCGGTTTTGTTTCCTAATGTGGGACGTGTATGGAATAACCAGTACCGACATAAGGGGCAGACGTTTGAAATCGGTCAGCACGGCTTTGCCCGCGACATGGATTTTGAGCTGATTCACCACAGTGAACAGGCTATTGCATACCGCCTGTCAAGTTCTCCTGAAACCTTGAGCAAATATCCGTTTCCTTTTGAACTGCAAATTGGCTATGAGCTTGAGGAAAACCGCATTAAAGTAAAGTGGCAGGTTAAAAATACGGGTGACAAGAAAATGGACTTCCAGATTGGTGCGCATCCTGCTTTCTATTTCCCGGACTTTAACGCAGCTGAATATGCAAAAGGATTTTTTGCGTTCAACCGCACAACGGATTTAACCTATATTTCTCCGAAAGAAAAAGGATGTTCATCGCCTGAACGTCATTCACTGGCTCTAAATGAGGATAAACTGATGCCTATTGACCTGCATACATTCGACTGTGATACCTATATGTTTGATGAGCATCAATTAAATAAAGTTACACTGCTTTCGAATGAGAAGAAACCGGTTGTCAGTGTGGAATTTGATACGCCGCTGGTTGCGCTATGGTCGCCCACAGTGGCTCACCCCGACTGCCCGTTTGTGTGCATTGAGCCCTGGTACGGCCGTTGTGACACTGTGGATTACGAAGGGGAATGGGAGAACCGGGAATGGATGCAGCATCTTGAACCTCAAGAGGTTTTCAATGCTGAATACAGCATCATCATTGAATAAACTGACTAAAGTTTCTCACCCTCTTTACTGGGGGTGGGAAACTTTAGTCATATATTATCAAAGGTTTACTCAATTTTCAATTAGCTGGCAACTGTCAACTTCACAATGAGTTATTACTGTGCAGGCAGCAAAAACATATAGGTTTGACATCACCTCAAAGGCAAACGTACGAAAATCAAGGTGAAAATAGGAATAAAATGCGAAAAGTATATAATATCCAAACGAAAAATTGCAAAGAAAAAAGGAAGGCTGAAACCCCAGACGATTCTATCAAAACGCCTAAGCGTTTTTAATAAAACGAGTAGACGTTTCCATGAAAACGATTAGGCGTTTTGGTATGAGCATAAAAAAAGGGAATCTTCCCAGATTCCCAATCTTCATTAACCTTAAATCTAATACCATGAAAAACACGGTGCAAAGATATAGCTTTTATGTTATACAACACAATAACACACCGAAATAATGCTTGATTTTCACATTTTTTAAATTTACAACACCCCACATTCTGATAAAAACAAAAAATAAAGTTTTCACTTGGGTATTCCTCGCCAAAACCGTATCTTTGTACGATTTTTAATCTACCCAAAAAAGAAAAAAATTAATAACTTTCGCTTATGATGAAACGATTCGCAAGACTCGCACTATCACTTTTGTTATTAGGTTTTATACCAGCGTTTGCACAAACCATGAGTGATGCTCAAGTACTTGAGTATGTTAAACGAGCCATGCAGCAAGGAAAAGGACAGCAAGAAATTGCAGTAGAACTACTTAGCCAGGGAGTCACAGAAGAACAGGCTTTACGTGTCAAGGAGATGTATCAACAACAAATGGGAAGTACATCTACCTCTACAGAATCAAGCACGCAAGCTATTACAGCCAGCCGTATGCGCCAGATACAAGGCAGTTCAACTCAGGGAGTTCAAAGCAAGTCTTCGCAACTTGGAGGAAGCAAACTTGCACCTGCCAACGGAGCGAACGGATACGGCTTCGGATTCTACGAAAGCAACGGAGCAACTTCCGTCTTGGCGGACACTTTAAACTTTCCTAAGTATAATCCGGAGGATGAGGTTTTCGGCCGCAGTATTTTCAGTTCACCCAGCCTTACCTTTGAACCGAACATCAATCTTTCCACACCGCAAAATTACCGGTTGGGACCGGGCGACGAAGTAATCATTGACATCTGGGGAGCCAGCGAAAATACCATCCGTCAGGAAATCAGCCCAGACGGATATATCAATATCCCTAATTTAGGCTTGGTTTATCTCAATAACAAGAGCATTAACGAAGCTGACGCTTTGCTGCAGGAAGAGCTGCGCAAAATTTATGCAGATGAAGCAAACCAGATAAAAATCAGCTTGGGAAATATACGAACCATTCAGGTTAACGTAATGGGAGAGGTAATGTTCCCGGGCACCTATACCCTCACCTCTTTTTCTACTGTATTCCATGCCTTGTACAGTGCCGGTGGGGTCAGCGCTATCGGTAGCTTGCGCAATGTCAAGGTTGCACGCGCCGGCAATACTGCAGCTACACTTGATATTTATGAGTATATCATGAAAGGGAAAATACAAGATGACATCCGACTGCAAGAGGGAGATGTAATTATTGTTCCTCCTTACGAGGCTTTAGTCAAAATAACCGGAAAGGTGAAACGGCCGATGCGCTACGAAATGAAAGAAAATGAATCGATAGCCACACTGATAACCTATGCCGGCGACTTTACTGCCGATGCCTACAAAAAAACCATACGGGTGGTTCGCCAAGATGGCATTGAATACTCGGTGGCTACAGTGGATGAGAAAAACTATACCACATTCCAGATGAAAGACGGAGATGCGGTTTCTGTCGATCCGATTCTCGACCGGTATACCAATAAACTTGAAATCAGAGGTGCGGTTTATCACCCGGGTATCTATCAGCTAAGCGGCAATTTAAATACTGTGCGCCAGCTGGTTGAAAAAGCTGACGGGCTTTTGGGCGATGCTTTCACCGCACGTGCCGTACTCTACAGAGAACGTGAAAACCTGACTCGCGAAGTTGTATCGGTTGACATCAAAGGTATTCTCAACGGAACAAGTCCGGATATTGCCTTACAAAAGAATGACGTACTGTATATTCCGAGCATTCATGACTTGCAGGACTGGGGAAAAGTGACCATCTCAGGAGAAGTAAACAAGCCGGGCGACTATACTTATGCAGACAATATGACTTTGGAAGACTTGGTAATTACCGCCGGAGGTTTGAAAGAGTCGGCATCTGTGGTCCGCGTTGATATTGCCCGACGCATACGTAATCCCAAAGATACGGGCGACTCTGAAACATCGGGTGAAAACTTTTCGTTCAGTCTGAAAGACGGCTTCGTTATTGACGGAACTCCTGGATTTGTTTTGCATCCATATGATCAGGTAGTGGTACGCCGCAGCCCAAGCTATAGCGAACAAGTCAATGTCACGGTATTAGGCGAAGTGTTATACACTGGAAAATACAATCTTATCACTAAAAGTGAACGCCTCAGCAGCATCATCAAGCGTGCCGGCGGAATCAGCAAATTCGGATACATACGCGGAGCAAAGCTAACCCGTGTGGCCAATGAAGAAGAACTGAAACGCATGCAGGACATGATTAAAATGATACGTAAAGAGGTGGGTGAATCAATAGCCAACTCAATGGACCTGACAGTTGACAGTACGTTTACGGTAGGAATTGATTTAGAGGCAGCATTGGCTAACCCCGGAAGCGATGTAGATATTGTTTTACGTGAAGGGGACATCATCAAGGTTCCTGAATACAATAATACGGTTAAAATCAGCGGAGCTGTCATGATGCCTAACACCGTTTCATACTTGAAGAATAAAAAAGTAAGCTATTACTTAAGTCAGGCAGGAGGATATTCTACACAAGCCAAGAAAAGCAAGAAGTTCATTATCTATATGAACGGGCAAGTTGCTGAGGTAAAAGGAAGCGGAAAAAAACAGATAGAACCGGGATGTGAAATCGTTGTTCCCAACAAAACGAAGAAATTCAACTTTGGCAACCTGATGTCGAATGCCACTTCATTCGCTTCACTGGCTACAATGATTGCCTCATTGGCTAATCTTTTAAAATAAGATTTTCATAGTATCCTTAATTCCGCAACACTATAGTTTAACATTATTTATAAGTGCCTGAGCAACAAAAAGTTGCCCAGGATTTTGCCATGTCAGAATTTTCACTTACCTTAGTGTTGCGAAAAGAAGACAAGCAAAACTCTAATATGACATGGCAAAGATACAAATAAAATCTGAGAAACTCACTCCTTTTGGGGGAATTTTTTCGATTATGGA
>ERZ1026988.300-NODE-300-length-23124-cov-7.995362_pt1 | contig 23124 bp, 18 predicted proteins | sample MGYA00519291_ERZ1026988 | MGnify/ENA primary metagenome ERZ1026988 (study PRJEB26926, sample SAMN06164795) | human gut metagenome | biome: ENVO:00009003; feature: ENVO:2100002; material: ENVO:00002003 | host: Homo sapiens | place: USA | collected 2012 ... | reverse complement strand
GAGCCTTATCGTCGGCAGCGTCAGATGTGTATAAGAGACAGTTGTATCAGTAAATTATGCAGTTATGAAGGCAAAAGAAACAGCTCTTATTCGTGTTACTGTTGAGACGAAAAAGAAACTTGATAATATGAAATCTATTTATTCGTATAATGAATACATAGAAGATATGATTAGCTATTTTGAACAGACGGGTATGACTCCGCAGGGGAAATTCAAGATTCCCATCATCAAGCTGGAGAAGCGTATCGAAGATTTGATAAAGATAGTAAAGTGTCAGGAGAAGGATATATTTCTACCTCTCCTGAGGCGGGATATGCCGTCCGCAACTGTCGATAACAAGGATGTTCTTATCCGCCTGTCTAATGAAAACAAAGCATTGAAAGAAGAAGTAAAGAGGCTGAAGGCTGTAACATCAGACAATACAAATCTGTATAAAAACAAGCTTGAATCTCTTGTGTCACTTTTATTCTCTGTCTGCAACAAATCGAATTTCCGCACCGTCAAGTTCGGATCCGATTTGCAGGTTCCTCCGTCTTTTTTTGACAAGCTCATAGAAAGGATTAAAGACGATTATGTATTGTAGTGTCCATCGTCCCAATGCCACACCCGGAGCGAGTAGCAACAAGGGAACCTGTATGCTGCTTGTCAGATACCTCTCCAAAGAAGGTGGTAAGGCAAGGGGATATTATGACGATTTTTTCTCCCATTCTTTAGATTTCGTATCAGGGGAGGAAGTTCAAAAAAAGATAGACACTAATCACCGGAGCCTGAAAACAAAGGATGATAAATTCTATATGCTGTCCATCAATCCCAGTCACCGGGAAGCGCAGCATCTGATTAAGGAAGTCACCGGAAGAGAGAATGTCAATGAGTTTGATGAGCTTACCACTGAGGAGAAAGAAGCAGTTATAGCAGAGTTAAAAAACTATGCGAGGACCTGCATGGATGAGTACGCACTCAATTTCTACCGTGACAAAATAAAGGGTGGGGAAGACCTGGTTTACTTTGGTAGGGTAGAGACGGAACGTCATTACAAGGGAGACGCTCCGGAAGTGAAGAGGGGAGAGGCTGTATCAGGAGACAAAAAACCGGGACTGAATCTGCATGTGCATATCGTTGTCAGCCGGATGGATAAAAGCCAGACTGTTTCCTTGTCACCTTTGACAAGGAGCAGGGGTAACAGGCAGGTGCTGGATGGTAAAGAGGTGGTGGTAGGCTTTAATCGTTCCGAGTGGGCGGAACGCTGTGCCACCCGGTTCAACGATATATATCATTACCGTCTTTTCCGGGAAGAGGAATATTATAAAATACGGAAAAAATTCGATGAGTGGGAAAGCTACAACAGGATGCAGGCAGAAGCTATCCGCACGATAAAAGAACATCTGTTGCAGGGACAGCTGTATTATGAGAGAAAGCTTCTGGAGGGAATGGTAAAGACTTACCGTTTTATCGTGAATGTCAAATCTTCATTCATGTCAGATATGAATTTAGAAGGAAATAAGATAAGAGGAAAGGGGTATTAACATGGAATGGATTTTATATGCAGTACTTTTCTGCATGAGTTTTGTTATTGCAAGTGTAAAGATATTTTCAAAGACTTATTTGAATATAATCTTTTTTTGTCTGATGCTGCTTGCACAGTTTTTCATAGCCATAATACTGAATCAGTCACCCGTGTATCCGGTGGCTTTCTCTGCCATTCTTTATTTGGTTTATGCACTTATGGAAAACAAGCCGGGAAAGGCATCTTCGTCCAAGAAGGAAGATGCAATATGTCTGCCGATACTCTCCGGAGCGAAAGGGAAGTATCTGAAATTTTATTACCCTTTTGCGAATTTCCTTGTCTATGGAGGTGCAGGTTCTGGAAAGACAAAGTCCATCGGCAAGTGGCTTCTGGAGGAATATATCCGTCTCGGATTTGCCGGATTCATCTATGACTTCAAGGATGTGGATTATACGAGGACTGCATATAATCTTATCAAGAAGCATAATTACCAGGGAGGGTTCTATTATATCAATTTTGACAATCTGAGCTATTCCTATCGGTTCAATCCGTTGAAGGCGGTGCAGGATAAGACTGCCCTTATGCAGCTGATGGAAGATATGCTGCTCTCCATGCAGGCGAAGGATGCAAAGCAGGACGAATGGTTTGCTGGAGGTTTGGGCATCTTGCGCGGTGTAGCCTACAGATTCTATGATGAATTTAGGGATTACTGTACGATACCTCACATCCTTTCACTGATTATGAATGCTTCGCAGGAACAGCTCACCATGTTTCTCGAACAGAACACGATTGCTGAGATGATGTCCGGAGCGTTCCTCAAAGCCAAGGGGTCTGAGAAGACACAGGCATCCTACCTGTCTACTCTCTGTAACCAGATAGCTACCATTGCAACAGATGAGAAGATTGCATGGGTACTTTCCGGTGACGATTTTGATTTCAATCTGATTGATCCGGCAAAACCGAAGATGTTTGCCATAAGCAACAATTTTTCCAAGAACTCGCTTTATTCCCCGGTCATTGCCATGCTCATAAGCATATCATCACGTCAGTTTACGATGCAGAACAAGGTTCCTTTCGTTTATTTCCTTGATGAAATGACGACCGTAAAGGTAAAGAACTTCGAGACGCTGCCTTCTGTTCTCCGTGAGTACAAGGCTGCATTCGTCCTGTTGACGCAGTCAGGTGCGAAGCTTGAAAGTCTTTACGGGAAGCTTGACCGCTCATCAGTCGAAGCCAACTTCGGAAACATGTTCCTTGGCAGGACCAAGGACGTGGAAGCTCTGAAGTATTATCCTCTGTTCTTCGGGAAGGAAGAAAAGGAAAGACGTTCGCGCAGCGCAGGTAAGTCAGGGGCTTCGTCCAATTCAAGTGTGACAATCTCGTCACAGAAGGAAGATATATATCAGGGAAAGGATTTCTCAGAGCTTGAGCCGGGGGAATTTATCGGTTCGGCTACACGGGCGAATATCAAGGATTTCAAAGTGAAGTTCAGGATGTTCGAGATGGAGGAAGAGGAACTTCCTTTGCATCAACCTGTAGGAGACAAGGAAGTTACAGCTAATTATGCACAGATAATAGAGGATGTACAGGCTATCCTTAACGGGGATATTTAGCAAAAATGTGAAAATACAAAAATGTAAATACATTAAAATGTAATCATGTAATTACATTTTAATGTAGAAATATCAGAAGAAAGCTGATTGCGTTACGAAATCAGCTTTCTGTAACCTGCTCAAAGATATTTGCATTTCTTGAAAGAGCAGACTTCACCGTGTAACCGCTTACACCTTTGACCAGTCTTAAATTGTTCTTATTGACGTTAAGAGTACCTCCTTTGGCAAGTGTCTTGAAGTTCTCCTGTGTCAGTTCTGACACGGACATACCTTCCTTTTCAAGCAGTTGCTTGAACTGATGCGAAAGGTCATGCCTGCTGCCATCCGACAGCACCGTCAGGGTTATTTTCTCTCCCTGTACGTCAAGGATGCGGCGGTTCGCCTCGATGTGATAGTTGGTTTCCTTTGCAGGTTTTATAATAATCTGCCTGTCACGGGGTACATCCTCCGTATCGGATGCAAGGCTTGTCCTGCGTTCGCTGTCCGTGAGGTTCATCCTTTTCTGTACGTTGCGTGCTTCCACTTCACCGGACAATTCTATATAGCCGTTTTTGGTCTCTCCGAGTCCATGCTGCTCGATGAGCTGCTGATATTCGTTGTAGGCTTCCTCATACCCTTCCTGGTCATAGCCCCGTACCCATAAGTTGAAACCGTCATCAAAAGCTTTACGGCTCGGCATGTAGCCATCACCAAACCTCATTCCTGAAGAGCTGTATTCATCCAGCAGGGCATTATATACTTCGTTCTGGCTTGCATCTGGACCGAGTTCCCTGCGCATCTCTGCAAATTCCTCTGCAACGGACCATGAATCTCTTCTGTCCTTCAGTCTGCCGAGGTAGTTCCTGTATGTCATTTCATTTCCTCCATTGGCGAATCCTTCAATATCCTGTATTGCGTGCTGCAGTTCGTGTAGAATTACCGATTTCAGCTCTTGCGAAGGAGTATAAATACTGATTTTTCCCGTGTTTACCACGATTTCGCGCAATTCCTCCGTATCGGTAATAAGGTCGGTAACCGCATGATAGCTTGCGGTTTCCTGCCCTCCGGTATCACGAAATGTCAGCCGTATGTCCTTCAGCTCCGGATATGCCGTATACAGTTCCGGTGCGTCTACATACGCTTCCACTGTATGTATATTGTCTAATTTTTCTCCTCCGAACTTGTCGCTTCCGTATAGGGATGACAGTTTTTCATACTCTTTGCGTTCTTCATCCGTCAGTGCAGGACCTTCTCCGAAAAGGTTTCTTACTTCTTTGTCCTGCAACAGGATATACCGTCCGTAATCCGGATGATTCCGGCGGTAGAGCAGATTTCCGTTCCGGTCAAATTCCTTCGCATCCTGTATTTCGTATCTCCAGTCCCCATCCGCACCGCGTTCCCATCCGGTGGCAAGCTTGATTGCTTTGGCTGGAGTATGTGCCGTTTCCATTTTGATCGCAATGTTCAGGTTATCGAGACGTGCCGTTGTCTTTTCTGCCCGGTCCATACCGGATGCACCTGTTGTTCCGATGAACTGAAACTTTGCATCTTTTCCGCTCTCTGCATATTCCTGCGGATTGACTTCGTGCATCATATCCGTAAGAACTTTTTTTGCCACGTCAAAAGCAGTTGTAAAATGGATTCCCAGCCAGTCAGCAATTCCTTTCCAGAATCTGTCAAGAACGGCTTTCAGCCTCCCGATAGCCTTCAGTGCCTGAGTATTGTCCCGTATATTTTCCGGGTTGGCTTCTATTTCTTTCTGCCAGTCACGCAGCAGGTCCGTACCGAGCTTGCCGGAATAATGGGCAAGCACTTCATCGGCGATATCATCATCCTTGGTCAGATGTCCGTAAACCTTGCTGATGTGGTTCCAGAAGAAGGAACCTTTCATCAGCCTGACGATATTTTTCCACTCCTCCGGATTGACTTTGCGGAAGGCTGCCGCCCACAGATGGGAATATTCGTGAATGGGTGTCGTTGCACAGGCTATCTCAGGGTCAATGAATATTTTGCCCTGTAGAACGAATCCGTATGCTTTACCGTAGGGTGTCCGGAAAAAACGGGCATGGTCAACTATATGTGCATCCTTCTCATTGAATATGACGAAGTTTCTCGCACCGTCCGCTCTGCCTCCGTGCTGATACTGCGCAGGCATCGACACGCCCGTAAAGCCCATCTCCGACAAGGCAAGAGAAGCATCTTTGTCTGAACCTGTCAAGTTCGTCAGCGTCTTATATATATTTTCACCGCGTCTTACCCAGGCATTCACTTCGGCTGCATTCGGAGCGTCTTTTACCTCGGCTAAGCTCGCATCAAAAGCTGCCAGTTTCTGTTTCCGATAATTCTCCCGCAAATATGATCTGATGCTCTCTATTTGCCCGTTGTTCAGAGGTTGTTCCCAGTGCAAATAGTTGTATCCGTTATCTTCCGGAATTTCTACAGTGTACAGATGATGGGAAGATATATCCTTTGCCTGCAGCTTTTCAAGCAGTTCATAATCATGGATAAGTTCATAATTGTCTTTATCCGGGTTCTTTCCGGCTTTTGCTTTCTCATACATGTATGAATGGAACCGTAGAAGCTCCTGCCTTTTGCCTTCAAAGCTGCCATTGTCTGCAAGGACTTTCCTCAGTTCATCAAGATAGAAATCACCGAATCCGCTTTTGAACAGGTTGCCGCTTGCGGTTTCTGCATACATCTTTCCTATGCCTTCCACTTCGGTAACATAGGTTCCCCATCCGTAAGCCTGTGCTCCTTCGCCTTCACCCATGTGGCTGTGATCGAAGATGTTAAAGTCAGCACTGCTGCCGTGATATACGCGATGTTCCCGTGCATACCTTCTCCTCCTGTTCAAGACAATCTGTCCGACACGGCTGTCGCATATAACTTTGATGCCGCTGCTCTGGAGGACGGAAATCAGTTCATCCCGGAGTATTCTTTCGTGAAGGGGCAGGGTATGTTTTTCTTGTTCTTCCATGATGGTCAGTCTTTAGTCAGTTCGGGTATGCTTCCCGGATTGCTGGCATTGTTTGCCTTTATCGTATAACCGCTTACATCCTTTGCGAGTGTCAGGCTGCTCTTGTTCACTGTGAGGGTACCTCCTTTGACAAGAGTCTCGAAGTTCTCCTGCGTCAGTTCTGACACGGACATGCCTTCCTTGTCGAGCAGTTGCTTGAACTGTTCCGAAAGGTCATGCCTGCTGCCATCCGACAGCACCGTCAGGGTTATTTTTTCTCCCTGTACGTCAAGGATGCGGCGGTTCGCCTCGATGTGGAAGTTGTTCCCCTTGTTCTTGTTCAGTTCATCGTTAATTTTTTCGTTCAGGACTGCGGCTTCCTTTTTCAGTTCGGTGAGTTGCTGTTCTTTTGCCCATACTCTGTTATCCAGTTTGCTTTTCAGTTCGGCTATGTCATGCTCAAACACCGGAATGCCAGCCTCCAGCTTTTCCGCACGGTCAGAAAGGCTGCTTCCAAGGTTCTCCAGCCATTCGGGACACTGGTCGTATGACAGGGGAAGTGCAATAGGTGACTGGTACTCTCTTCCGGATGTCCCTACAATACCGAAGTGGTTGACATCCGATATGGTTTTCATGAAAATTGCATGGTTCCTGTATGTACCTACGTGTATGCTTGCATTTTCATTTCCTTTTCTTGATCGCCAGGCATTGAGGTATTTCCCTATTTCCTTGCCGTATATGGTTGTACCGTCAGCAGCTACGAAATCCTTTGATGCTGCAGAAGCATTGTATGTCCGGAAATCGTCCTTCATGTCCGCTACTGCTTTTATCGTTGCCTCCTTTTTCCCTATCAGCTTTTCAAGTGTATGCTCCGCATTGTTCTTGTCACGGTAGAAGAGTACTCTTTCCTTTTGCAGCTGGACTATTTTCTTGTCAAGCTTTGCCTTGGTCAGCAAGTCGGTATTGCCTGACAGGATTGCCACGTATTCGGCAAAGTTCATTCCTGATTTCTCATCGAGGGCTCCTTCATCAAGGCTGCGGACCCCCAGCTGTTTGCTCTTCAGTTGTGAGATGAACACCTGCTTGTTCTGCAGCAGATTGAACTTGTAAGCGTCCAGAGAACGCTCCGTTGCATAGGTGATTATATCCACCTTGTTATTGCAAAACTCTTTGGCAACACGGTTACCCTTGCGGATGGCACGTCCGTTCCGCTGTTCGAGGTCTGAAGGTCTCCAAGGCGTATCGAGATGGTGTACGGCTACGGCTCTTTCCTGTGCATTTACGCCTGTTCCCAGCATGCTTGTGGAACCGAACATGATACGTATCTTTCCGTTGTTCATTGATTCAATGAACTTGTCTTTCTGTTTCTGTGTCTTTGCTTCCTGAATGAATCGTATCTCTTCTGCCGGGATATTGTAGTCCCGTACAAGCTGTTCCTTGATTTCGGAATAGATGTTCCATTCTCCCGGCTTGTACGTACCCAAGTCGGAGAATACAAACTGCGTACCTTTCTGGGCATCATATTTCCTGTAATACTCATGGATGGTATGTGCGCATACGGAAGCCTTGTTACCTGTCTCTCCGGCATATTTAGCAGGGTCAATCATGCGCATATCCAGTGCCATCTTTCGTGCATAGTCCGTTGCAATGAGCATCTTTGCCTTTTCTTCCGTGTCGGATAGCGGAGCACGGCCGAGAAGCGTTGCATCCCCGCTCTCGGCGAACTTCATGAGCTTGTCAATGAACTCCTTCTGAGCCTCTGTCGGAGGGATATTCCTGAATATCTCATTCTTTTCCGGACGGTCAAGACCGATCATCTCTGCTGTGCGGTAATCCGTTATCTCGTTGTAGAACATGGCAAGTTCCGGCACTTTGACGAAGTTTCTGAAGCGTTCCTTCTGTATGATATTGTTCGTTACCGAAAACTCGAACTCCGTACTCTTGCGGGTATAGATAGCCGCCCATGCGTCAAAGCATGTGATACCCTGCTGATCCAGCGCATGGGGACGGAGGTATTTGAACAGCGTGTAAAGTTCGGTAAGGGAATTGCTCACCGTTGTTCCGGATACAAAGGTTGCTCCCAGGTCCTTGCCCGTCTTTTTCTGTATATCACGTATGGCGAAGAACAGGTTCATTGCACGCTGGCTTCCGTCCGGGTTGCCCAGTCCTGCCACACGCTGGTGGCGGGTGGTGAACATGAGGTTCTTGAACTGGTGGCTCTCGTCAACGAAAATATGGTCAATGCCCATGCTCCGGAAGTCCACGCTGTCATCTTTCTTTTCGTTGATGTCCATGATGAGGTTCTTGACTTTCACAGACAGGTTTTCCTTGCGCTTTTCAAGACCTTTTTCTATGCGGGTATCCCGTTTCCGGGATCCGGCATTCACCATGACTTCGAGAGCTTCCTCGATGTCGTCAATCTCTTCCTGAAGGATTTCTTTTTGTATCTCCGGGGATTGGGGTATCTTCCCGAACTGTTCATGTGTGAGTATGATGCAGTCCCAGTTGTTGTTCTTTATCTGCTGAAAAAAGAACATACGGTTCTTTTCGCTGAAATCCTCCTTGCCCGGATAGAGAAGCTTGGCATTCGGATATGCTTTCCTGTAAGTCTTTGCTATATCCTCCACGTTTGCTTTCAGTGCAATAATCATCGGCTTGTGGCATAATCCGGTACGCTTCATCTCATAGGATGCCACGCACATAATCATGGTTTTCCCGCCGCCGACTTCATGGTCAACGATGCCGCCTCCGTTCTGTTTGAGCATCCAGATGCAGTCTTTCTGGGATTGGTAAAGGTCCGTATAGTCGAACTGGTCAAAGGACAGTCCGGGAAAAGACTGGTGGCTTCCGTCATACTGAGGTCTCACGAAGCAGTTGAAGCGCTTGTTGTATAAATCCGTAAGTTCTGTTTTAATATCTTCCGGTCTTTCGTTCAGCCATTCAGTGAACTTCTCCTGAATGTCCTGAATCTTGCTCGTGGCAAGCTGTGTAGCTTCCGTATCGACAACGGTCTTTCTTTTTCCCCCTATAATTATGCTCTTGGTAATTTTGGGAAATGTCCCGTGCATGGCATTGACAAGAACATCCTCCGCATTCATCTTGTAGTTTATGCCGTACAATGACTGTGCAGCACTGGAGTAGGTATCCATCTTGACTATGAATGCGTCACTTACGGATGTGTAGTTTACGGATGTAGCCGTACCGAACAGCTCTGTGGCAAAGGAGCTGTACAAATCCGTTGGAATCCAGCGTTCACCCAGATTAAAGTCAAGTTCATTGAATGCTATCTTGTCGGGTACAGCCTCTTTCATGGCTGCTATTGAATCTGCAATGTCGGCAGCAGCTTCCGGATGGCGTTTCATGCAGGATTCAAAACCGTCAAGTTTCTGTATGATATTTCCGGAGAGAATCTTTTCTGAATTTTCCCATTTCTCCTCAAGGGGATTATAATATATCTTCCCTTTCAGTTCTTCCTTTATCTGCATATCGTCCTTGCCCGTGCATTCTTCCATATATGGGATATCCACTTCGCCGTAGAGGTTAAGAGAGGATGCAAGAGCTTCGTTGCAGGACATCTTTTCTGATGTTTCCTTACTGAAGGCTACTGGTTCGCTGAATATATCTGCTTTGGCAAGTGCGCCGTTTACAGGGCGTTCAAGCGATACGATATCAGCGGACAGGTTGTCCTTCCCGATTATATTTTTTGCCGGACCGTTTAGGGGTCCGTATGCCGATACAAATCCGTCATACGCTTTATTGAGCTTGTCTCTTAGCTCCTTGTTCTCCTGCAGGTTGTCCTTTTCCCAATCAAACAGCTTGTAATAGGAATCTCTCACATTGATGTATTTTTCCATCATGTCTGTTTCTGCTGGAGAAAGGGCAGTGTCCGGAACAAAGTGGGTTATCCCTTTCTGGGATATATCCATCGTTCCGACCTCCCCGTTGTACATGACGTATGTTCCTTGTCTGTAATGTCCCCTCAGCCAGTCTCTTTCTATAACGGAAGTATCTGTCTTGATTTTTCTGCGGATAGGATTCTTTTCACGATGTTCATTCTGTGCGGGTAATCCGAACAGGTCATTCAGCGAAACAAGTGGTTCTCCGTTTACTGCTTCTGCAACAGTTTCTGTTGACGGTGCAGTTTCCTTTTCCATGTTCCTCTCATAAAGGTCCAGCCGGAAATTCATGGTAAAATCCCTTTCGAGCAGTTCTTGTATTGAATGGGAATACGTATCTGCATCCGCCTTGAATTTTACTGTCCGTTCTCCGAACTGGTTCGTACTTCTGTAAGGAGTTCCGAGGTAATGTCTGTCCACCGGATTGTTGATATAGCTGTTCTTGGTTAAAGTGTTGTCTTCCATGCTGCCTATGAACAGGCTTTCATCATAGGTTGAATATCCTTTTCCCGTTTCTTTCTGCAGGATGATAAGGTCTGAGCCGACTTCAATTCCCCCTGTATCCATGAACAGGTCATCTGTCAGACGGATGCAGCTGACAAGATGTGAATTTTCCATCAGATACTTTCTTATTTCCCTATTCGAGGCTGAATCTGCTATGCCTCTTGTTGTAATGAATGCCACCAGACCGCCTTCTCTTGCTGCATCCAGCCCCTTTACGAAGAAATAGTTGTGTATGGCATTGGTGGAAGAAGCTTTAACCGGGTCTTCTCCTTTCTGGTATGCCCTGTCAAAGACCTTGATAGTTCCGAATGGTATATTGCTTACAACCACATCAAAGCGGTTGTTATCTTCTTCGGGAAGATTCTCAAAACCTTCAATACGCACATCCGTTTCGGGATGCTGTGCTGAGAGAATCAATCCGGTAAGCAGGTCTTTTTCGTAGGCTGTTTTCTCCCCTTTTTGGGAAAATCCCAAAAACACGCCATTGCCGCAAGACGGGTCGAGGACGGTTTTAATCTTGCCTCCGGTTGACTTCTCTATCTGCTGACCAATAGTCTTTACCAGCGGTTCCGGAGTGTAGAAGGCTGTCATAACAGAGTTCTTCAGACTTTGGTAGTATTCGTTTGCTTGCATGTCCGTAGCAGCATTCATGCGGAGAACCTCTTTCAGTTCCTGTACAAGTGGATACAGAGGCTTGTCAGCCGTACTCCATCTCTCAACAGGTTCCGTTGACAGGATACATTTCAAACCGCCGAAACCGCTGTATTTTTGTAAGATTGCCAATTCCTCTTCTGTTGCTGTACGGTTGCTGCCTGTGAGTGCAAAGGCAGTGCGAATGGCACTGATATTGTCTTTCAAGACTTGAACTTTGTTATAACTCATGATTCTTTTACATTTCAATCTGGTTGTTGCTTATCTTTTGATTGCTGTTATATAGCTTGATTGCATATCCTGCAGGTGTTTTCACCCGCATCAGCATCTGGCTGCCGTTTATATGTATCGGTTTTCCTTTAGCCAGATTATCCTTCAGTTCCCGGCTTACTCCCGAAGGGTCGATACCGTAAGAGCGCAATATGTCGGATATATAGTCTGTCTTTCCGGAGGAAAGTGCATTTACACTTTCCATTGCCTTTTTTCTTGTCAGGCAGTCCTCATACCTGTTGAGTCCTTCAGCGGTTAGGTTTTCTTCATCAAACCATAAATCATGCTTTTTGCTTGCGTGAAGGCGAAGCTGTTCCTTCTCTTTTTCTAAATATCTGTCCGGGTCAGGTTGAATTCCTGTTTCTGAGGAAAAAGCCTTGTATATATTATGTAGGCGGATAGCATACTCGTTTTGTCTGATTTCGAAATCATCCAGTCCGAGGTCCAAATGGTTCAGAGCCTCCCTGTCACTTCTGGATAGGGGCATCCGGCTCGTCTTGTATGCTTCGTCAAGATTTCTTATAAGCTTTTGGGTTGACCCTGCAACTTGTGGAGAAAGTTCTTTTCCATATAGCTGGGCTCCTGTGAGCTTATCTATTGCAACGGAAGTTGCATGAGATGTCGGGCTCTTGATATACTTGAAATTTTCGACATTGTCCCCGACTACTCTAAGTTCTAACTCGGCAGGCAGGTCAATATCTGAAAGAAATGTTTCCATCTTTTTTGTGTCGTTTGGAGATATGGAAAAATAGACACATTCAAGCTGGTGTTCGGTAGGGGAGAGCCGCTTGAAACCCTCCGGATCCTTTTCAAACATGGCAATGTTCTTCTCCGGAGAATCGTTTAAAATATAATCTCTGCATTCAGGATATATGTCAATGAGCTCTTTTTGGGTATCCTCATCTATTTTCGCATATATCAGATATTCAGGTGCGTTCTTGGCAACATGAAGAAGGCTTGATAATGACGGGTTGTTGATTCTGATTATATGTTCCTCTCCATGCAGCAGGACTTCATGCTGTACTCTTTCGGTCGGATGCTTGATGTATTGTATGCTTAGTGGGTCTGCTTGTACGGCAGATAGTTGAAGCTTCTCTGAAGGCGACGAAAAACTTCTTATCAGGCAGGGATTATCCTTTATGCGTTGGACATCCCTGTATTCTCTGATTCTGTCTATGATACTCATTATTTGAAGGATTAAAATTGTTTAAGCTTCAATCTGACCTGCATGAGACAGGGAGTTCACCATTCCGTATACTTGGAATGCGTATCCGGAGGTAGTCTTTATCTTGCTTATCATCTTGCCTTCCGGCAGCTGCAGCTTTCCTGTCTTGTTCAGTTCTGATGCCTGCTTGTCACTCAGATTCAGTTCACTTATTGAGTCGGTAGATGAAAGCAGCTGCATATTTGACTGATTGGCACTGATGCCTTCCTCTGCCTGTTTCAAGGGGGAGAGAAGCATGACATAGCCGGAAGGTCCCTTTTTCAGGTTCAGCTCCTGGTTGTTTACCGTTGTCTTTCCGCGTTTTATCAGCGAGCTGATTTGCTCATTGCCCAAATCTTCAAGCTTTATATTGTTCTTAGCCAATTCACCGATAAAAACCGCTTCATTGATGTTTTTACGTGTAGCTTTCAGACACTCTCTCAAATGAGACAGTTGTGGTGTCATTGGATTGTTTTCTGTTTTCATGGCTTCTGTTTGTATATTTGTAAATTCAACTTCTTTCTTTATATCACTCTGTTCTGTATTTTCAAGTGTTTTGGGAGTAATGTAATAATCGCCCCTCCTGCCCGTCACGATGAACTCATTTTCCCCTATATGGCATTTTCCGGTAGTAACGAGATCAGCCCATTGCCTGCAGTTCATCCTATCAGCATCAGGAATTTCTTTTTGGGCTAATTCAACGATTTCCTTTACTTGCAATTCGTTTACATGGGTATATTCACTTAACCAGAAAATGAAATCCTCATTGGATAAGTTCCATGACTTTTCTCCGAGGAAAATCTCCGTAAACAGATTTTCGTGCTGTTCCTTGCTCAGGTCAAGATTAAACAGTTTGCGATAATCGTTCCCGATGTATAATTTTACCGCCTCTACAGACGGATTATCAATTGATCTGATAAGCTCCGGTGAAGTGACAACGGTCTTTATTTGTGCAGCTAATGACGGATTCTTTATATACCCTATCACAGCCGGATCCTTGGAAATTGCGAGAAGCTGCAGACTTTCCGAAGGGTTTTTAATCAGGCAGATAAAGCTGGGATTTTGCTCAATAGCTGTACGGCTTATCTTTTCAGAGGGGTTCTGTACCAGAAAGAAGACACGGCTGTCCTTCTGTATGGCAGTGGATATTAACAGGTCTGAAGGGTCTTTAATCAAAGCTACACTAAATGGGTCCTTAGTGACAGCCCTGAATCCCGGACTGACTAATTTCAGTATGGATTCTATAATTCTGTTCATATTTCTATGGTGTTTAGATTCAGTATTTCTTTCTTAAAATAATCTTTGTAGTCTGCACCCAATTCTTTAAGCTGCTGACTTTTAAGAACAATTTCAGATATGATTTCCATGTTTGAATCACTCGGAAATATTCTTGTTGAGGTCAGCTTCTCGATGGCAAACAACATGGCTCGGGCACAGGGGTTCCTTATGTCGAATATTGTTTGCGGAGCATTAAGGACGGCTATCAGCTGGGCTGTTTCGCAAGGATTCTCCAATTCACTGATAAGTTCCGGCGAGTGCTGTATCGCATAGATTTGCAGTTCCGAATCGGGATTCTTTATATCCCTTATTTTTTCCGGATTGGAATAAATACAGGCAAACTTTGCTTTCAGGCAGGGTTCTTCTATCAGTGCAATGGTGTCAGGTTCTTTATGTACTGCTATAACCTGCATTTTCTCAGACGGGTTGGTTATCCACTTGATAAAATACGGATTTTGCATCAGTACATATTTCAGTGCACGCTCACAGGGATTGGAAATCATGCTGATTGTCTTTTCATCCATTCGGACAGCAGCATACTGCAAATCCTCAGACGGGTTGGCTATACTGCCTATATGGAAGGGGTCCTGTATAACAGCTCTCAATTCTTTGTTGAACACTGATTTAATTTTATCAGATAAGGTTACTTTCATTTTTTATTGTATTTTAGTTATTTTCCATGCTGTCAGTGTATTATAGGATTTTCCTTCCCATTCCCGGCAGCGTATGTCGAACTGTACATTCACTTTCTCACCTTCCTTGATTTCAAATCTTGTGCAGTTGTCATTCATCAGCTGGAAGCATGCTGTCTGAGGATATTTGTCTTCTGTCTCTACAACGAACTCCATGCACTTCCATGCATTCCCGGTTGATTTGCTCGTTCCTTCTGTAAGAGGATATATTTTTCTGATTGTTCCGATAAATTCCATAAGTCTTATTTTTTATAGTTAATATTATTCCTTAAAGTTCATTTTCAGATGATTTTGTCGGGCTTGCGGATAATTTAAGCAGTTTGTTTGCATCACTCTGTTCACGGATAATTCGCTCTCCTTTAACGACTGTGTTTCCGCTGAGTGTCACATCTCCGACAACACAGGCACACTCTGTCACACATGCCTTGTCTGTCAGTTTTGCGTTTCCGCCGACAAAGCCGTTCCGTTTACAGGAGGACATACCGAGCAGCTGGGCATTGTCTGCTATTACGGCATCACCTATAACAAAAGAGCAGTCACCTACATAGGCATTATTGGTGATTACAGAGTTATCACTGACTTTTGCATGACCGCATACTTCCGCAGCTCCGCGAACAGTTACATTACGGGTCAAACAGGCTTCTTCTCTTATCAGGGCAGAGTCTGTTACACTGCATTTGCCGGATATATCTGCATTGTCCCATACACGTGATTTACCACTGATTACCACATCATCGGAGATGCGAACACCTCTGCCATTCTTGTCACCATTTATCTCGGCAAACCCTGTAATTGTCACATTATCTGTAAGTGTTACATACCCTCGTACTTTTGCTCGCTCTTCGATGCGGACGCTGTCTTTGAGAATTGCATAGCCGGATATTTCGATGTCTGTTCCCCTTACCAGTACGTTCGGACTTTCAATCCTCACATTATCGCGGATGATGCCCTTAAACGCCAGGTGTCCCCTAACGGTGCAGGCTCCTTCAATTTTTGAGTCTGATTTTATAAATGCGTTATAAGCCATTGAAGTGCCTCTTATACTTGATTTATCCTTCATGGTAGTATATTTAACCTGTGCGCTGTCAAGTGCCATGGAGTCACCATACATGACGGAGTGGCTGATTGTTGCATTGTCGCATACACGTGCGGATTCATATACTGCAGAAGCCATATCTATCCAGCAGGTTTTGTATTGTGAGAGGTTGTTTTCACTCTCGACATATCCGCCGAGGTCTCCGGCTTTGATTCCGCCGAAACTTTTCAAGGCACGAATCCGGAACAACATGTGACCGTCTATTACCTTGGAATAGCTTGTCAGTCTGTATTTCTTGTTGTCCGGATTCGACAGATACGGGATGTCTTTGTACTTCTCCGGATTATCGGAAAATATCTGTCCGCTGGGGAGGCATACATACTGTTTCCCATTAACCGTTTCAACACTCATCTTGTACTGCTCGTTTGTAACGGGATTGATATGTTCCTTTGTCGGCTTATTGATGGGGCAGAGAGCCAAGAAATTATTATCGTTGCCGACAATCATATTGCCGGATTCAGCAAATTTTTTAATCTTCTCTAAATTCTCTTTGGTGAAAACCTTATCTTTGTTAACCGTGATTTCACGTTGCCGAGAGATATGTCCTGTATAATATCTGTCTCCTTCTTCGCTGAAGGACACTCCGTTGCCTAAATAATAATAATGAAGTTTCTTTTCCATGTTTCAATTTATTCTTTATCCATACCTGTTGACTTTGTCACCTCTTTGGCAACGGATAGGACTTTCATGCCGTACCCGGTTGGAGTCTTGGTAATAGAAAAAACATTCTTGGTTCCTTTCTTCAGTTGCAGTCCTCTGCCTTTGAGCAGTTCCTTATAGTCGTTGTCACTTACCTGCATGGGGTTTATACCTTTACTTTGAAGGGTCTTGACTACATCATCTGCATTGTAGCTTTTACCCCTGTACTCTATTGTTGCATTCTGACCATGCAAAATGAGAGTCTTGCTGTTGGATGCTATTTTTCTTAACGGTTCATTGCGCAGAGCTGTAACTTCTGCAACTTCTGCTGCCGTTAAATAATGTGTTGCCATATTGCCTTTATCAAAACTTCCCGTCTGGAAGCAGTATTCGTTTCCACGCGGATATACAATAGCTGTTCTCACCAGGTCGCCTTCTCTGACATTGGCATGTACAACTCCGGTCGCGTCTTTCTCGAAAGATATGATTTCGGGGCGGAGGTCAGGATTTCCAGCTTCAAGGTTCGAAGATGTATAGACACTCTTTTCGAGCAGGTTGGAGGCTTTCTTGACATCCTCCAACAGACTTAGAACTGTGTCCGGATCTGATTCCAGCTGCTTAATCCATGTTTGTAGATACTGTACATTTTCTTTGCGTGGCATGTAGCTCATACCCAGTCTGCTGCCTATGTATGCAGCAGATAACTCTGCAACGAGTTTTTCCTTTGCGTAGAGTTCACTATCCCTGCTTCCGAAAAATCTGTTGAGGGCACTTCTTTGCCCGGTAGAATGAGCCATGGCATTCAAGGCTTTATCATAGAAATCTTTCTTGTCTGTGCACAGTTCCATCTTCGGAAGGACAATCTTGTTGTATTTCAATGAATAATATCCTTCGGATTTATCTGTCATTTCGAAGGGACATATCCAGTTGTTCTCAGTAATGACCTTATGCAGGTCAGGGCTGATATATTCGCCCGGCGCGGATGTGTGTTTCTCAATACTGAACCGCTCTACCATCTGTTCCCATGCTTCCGGGTGTTTTTCGGCAAAGTTTGTCTGCTCGATATTGAATATGGGGTATGCCTTGTAAGACGGATCGATGGTATATGCATTTTTCTGGTCAACGGACAGCTTCTTGTACTCGCTCATCTTGATTTCCTTGCCATCTTTATCCTTTACCTTCAGCATATTGATGATATAGGGAAATGACTTGGAGCCCTTAATGATTCTTAGTCCATTGTCTCTTATATAGTTGAATGTTATAAAAATGGGAACCTTAAAATTGTTCTTTTCGCAGAACAGATTCAGTAGAATCTGATTGGAACTTCCGTATTTCTTTCCACCGATTGTTTCGGCAGGAAAAGAGAAGTTATTCTTAATCCAAGGCTGTGTCCAGCCGCTGGATTCTATTTCCTTAATTCTTTCAACCAGTAGACCTGCCTGTTTCAGTATCGCTACTTTTTCCTTTTCTTCTAACTCAGTTTTCATAATTATAAATGTTTTAGACTGAGGCAAATGTAAGGGCATACCAGTGCAACTGCCTTGCACTAAGAAAAATCTTTTATCTGTAATGCAGATAAATGTTGATTATTTGGTGGATTTGCTTGCCTGTCCTATATGCTTGATTACGTAACGCAATCATCTTTTTTGATAATAGGTCGGATAGGGAGATGTGTCAGTTCTGCTGATATGTGTCTTTCTTTTTTCCAGAGGTATCTCCTTGCTCCCTATCTGTATTTTCCCACCACGAGTAGCCTTTTCAAGATGCAAAGGTAGTGCAGCTTGCTGACAATATGCAAGGCACAGAGTGCCGCCATAAAAAAATATCCTGAGCGCATAGCGTGCGGTATTTTTTTAAGGCGGTACCCTTGCACATGTCAGCGGGCAGCTGCACAGATGGGGGCATCCGGAAAAGGCGATAGAACTCGTGGAGGGAATGAAAAAAAAAGGTCGCAGGAGATGGATTTTTTGGAAAAGGCTCCTGAATCTGCAGTGAGAATAATTAAAAATATTAAAAACGAAATACAGAGATTATGAAACTTGAAACAACAGAAAAAGTCCCTACTTGGGCAATCAATTATTTGGAATATGGCATGGAAGCATCCTATGACCTTTCTGAAGAGGAAATCCAAGAGATAGATAGTTGGATTGCGGAAAATTTTCCTAACGGATATGTTTGTGACTTCCATTTTGAGGATAATCATTTTTCAGTCCATCCTCTGTTTGGCGGTATGGCTACTGATGTTGTTACAACTGATTTTTATTCACTTTAACCTAAATATATTGAGATTATGAAGAATCAAGGAATGAGTTCTTTTCAAAGAACAATCAAGGAATATTTGGACCAAGTTGCAGATATGGATGCTGCTTTTGCTCTTAACTACAACAATTCTGATAAGAACATAGAAGGCTGCTGCAGCTACATTATTGGGGAAATGCAGAAGTTGGCACAGAACGGCTGCTATGGTGCGACAGATGACGAAGTATACGGACTTGCGGTACACTTCTATATGGAGGATGATTTGAAGAATCCTGCTCAGTCTGTAAACTGCAGCGTTATCAGTAACCAAGTTTTTGATTTGACCGAGGAAGAAAAGGCGGAAGCCAAGGCAGAAGCCATCAAGCAATATCAAGAAGAACTCCTTCGGGATATGAGAATTAAGAACAGCAGTAAAAAAGTGGGTGAGAAGAAAGAAGAGAAACAGCTAACATTGTTTTGATATGAGAGCAAAAACGAAATTGGAAAAAGAAGCAGCAAGCAAAATGTTTGCTGCTTTAACAGAGAAGCAGGAAGGGTATGTTATCAAGAACTTTTTTCACTATGCTTATCGTACAGGTAAAGATAACTGCACTTGTATGCGTTGTGGAGGCACTTTCAGAAGTGACGATAAAAAGGCTGTTTGTCCTCAATGTGGCAGTAGGGTAGATATGATAGATACCCAAAAAAGACATTACGATGAAGGCTGTTACTTTATGGTTGCAGAAGCTAAAGAGCCGTTTCAAGTGCTTCGTTACTTCTTTGTAATAGCCAGTTCCAAGAAAGGAGAAAAAGCCGATTTCTCTGTAAGAGAGGCAGGAAGGATTTTTATCTGCGAGGATGGAAGAACACTATCGTTCGCGAGAAGAAGAAGTATGAGTTACTATATTGATGCGTGGGAATTTTCTTCTGATATAGAGTTGCGGAAGGGCTATAATCCATTGATGCAATTTTCTCCCTATTTGGTTTATCCGAAGTATGGTTGGGCTAAATTTTTGAAAAACAGACATTTTCGGGCAAGCTATATATCCTTTGCTCCGGTTGAGTTCATAGTGAAGTTTTTGCAGGACAAAGGCTTCGAGAAATTGGCAAAGATTGGCACTAAAGACGAAATCAAGTCTTATCGTGGAGTACTAAAGTATTGGAAATCTTATCTGATTGCAAAAAGAAAGGGTATCGAAAATATCACATTGTGGTACGATATGGTTGCTGCACTTGATGAACTCGGCAAAGATTTGAGAAATCCTTATTATGTGTCTCCCGACAATCTCCGAGAAGCGCATGACAGATGGATACTGAAAATGGAAGCCAAGCGGAGGAAAGAGAGACAGCAGCAGCAACAGATGGAACTCACGGAAAGTAATATTCTGTATTTGGAAGATAAAAAGAATTATATTGGTTTTTCTTTTTCTTGTAACGGGATTGATTTTCACGTGCTTCAGTCGGTCTATGAATTTATGGAGGAAGGTGATGCGATGCACCATTGTGTCTTTTCAAACAAATACTATGAAAGAAAAAATTCACTGATATTTTCAGCTACCATTGAAGGCAAGAGAATCGAAACCATACAATACTCACTTGATACAGAGACAGTCCTTCAGAGTTTCGGGGCATGCAACCAACTGACTCCATATCATGATTTGATACTGCAGAGTTTTGAATTGAATAGGGATTTGATAAGGAGAGCAGGATAATCTCCTTGAAGCCTAAGAAGTTGTAAAAAAAAACTTCTTAGGCTTATTTAAGTGGTTGAAAATTAGTTTGTTTCATGTTTTTTCTATATATTTGTATATGAAAAAAAGGTTTGAAATCTATTTGGATGAAGATACCTTCATCCTTTTGGAAAGGCTGAAGGCTGATACCGGATATAAAAAACCCGGACTTGCCATCATAGCAGCGGTCAACAGCTACTTCCGGCAGCAGAGGGAAATAAAACGATTATTGGACGAAAATATAAAATTGAAAGATGTCATTTCAAGATTTAAAGCAGAGAGTAAAAATAAATGATGTAGCTGAATACTTAGGCTACACATTTAATCCGAGTGCCGGTAAAAGGTACTTGGAATATCGTCTTATGAATGGAAATTCCAAGGTGGATGAAATCGTAATATACACCAACAGCTATTCACAGACTTTTTTTTCAAGGAGTGGAATAGGGGACAAGGGAGATGTCGTTAACTTTATTCTCAATAGGCTGCACATGTTTTCCTATTACGAAGGAGAGGAATATGAGGCGGTAGCTTTCATCATGGCTAAAATCGGAGGCATGGAAGCCAAGAAAATCAGCAGAAACTACGTAGTTCCCTCTGATAGCAACAGAGATTTTGATAAGGATAACTATGAAGAGTCGTTGAATCGCAAAATAATTTATGCTTTCCTTTGCCAAGTCAGAGGAATAAACTCAAAAGTCGTCACTTCGTTTATCGAGAGGGGAGCGGTCAAGACACTCCGTCAGAAGGATAAGAAGTTTGTCAATGTTGCTTTTCCTTATGTGACTTTTTCAGAACCGAAGAAGGTACAGAACTATGAACTCAGGAATCAGTCTTATAAAGGTTTCTGTGCCGGAGGTAACAAGGCTTCGGCTTGTTGGATTGCATCATTTGCGGATAGGGAAGAGGTGAAGAAAGTATATATCGGAGAGAGTGCGATTGATATGGTGTCACTTTATCAGTTGCTTCCGTCAGCAGAACGCATGTCTGCTGCCTTCATCTCCATAGGTGGGTATCTCTCTGCAGGACAGATAGACGGACTGAGAGATTATTTCCCCAATGCGCAGATTTATCTTGCTTTTGACAATGATTTGCAGGGTCAAATGTATGATGTCATGGCTACATATTTCTTGACAAAAGGAATCGTTGCCAAGGTCTATAAGTCCGGAGATGATATTGTTATCAAGACAGAGAAGGAGACAATATCAATACCGCAGAGTAAGTTCAACTCCTCCGATATTCTTTCACAGATAGGGGGAAATATTCATATAATCAAGGCAGGAAAAGGCTGCAAAGATTTTAATGAAATGCTTTTGCTTTGATTGTGTTACGTAATCAAAAGTTAACTTCCTACTTGTAAATAAAATTCACAAGTAGGAAGTTTTTTGTATATGGTTAGTGAGCTTGCTTCGAAAAAAATAAAAAAAATCTCCACTTTAGGAGCGGAGATTTTTTTATTGTGTGTCCTATTGGGGGAAAATGTTCATACCAGTTCCGGCTATCACGAACTCTCACCAGGAGTTTCTGTTGTTATCAGGGAATGCGAATTTTGTCAGAGTCCACATGACCATGAATATCATCATAGCCAGCTGGAGCAACATGACAACAAGTTTCAAAGGAAGGCTCAGAATTTTCATAGCTTTTTTTTATTTATTGGATGATGCTTTTTTTTCGTTCTCTTCTTTTTGCATTTTTTTGAAATCCTCAAAATAAGGAACTGTCACGCCATCTACCTGGTAGCCTGTTCCGTGTTCGAGGGTATAGAAATCTTCTGCTGTCAGTTGAGTAATGTCGATAGGTTTTCCTGTTCCGCAATAAAATGCCCAGCTATGTTCTTGCTGTTCTTCTGTCATATCAAGCGGGTCTCCGCTGTACCATCCTTTATAGGACAATAGTGCTTCTATTTCTACATCATCATCATCCTCGAAATATTGGTTATCGTAGTTCTCGTCCCATAGGCAAGAAATATAGCTCCTGTCTTTTGATACAGTAGTCATTTTAAAGCAAGGAAGTGTCTTGACCACTTTATAAAATTCCTCTCTGTTATTGTCTGCTATAAGATAGCTGACGCGTTGTTCTCTTGTTTCCATAATCCGGTTGTTTATAGTGTTTATATATATTTTAAGCAGATTTAGTGCCTGTTCTATTTTTAAGCAGGTGCTGATCCGTGCATCATAACTGCCATTCTCTATTTTAGATATAATGGCTACACTTACTCCAGAGAGTTCCGAAAGCTCCTTTTGTGTAAGACCACATGATTTTCTTAAATCATATAGTGTTTTTGCGTAATGTTCTATGTTTTTGTTCTTCATGCTGCAAATATAGTGATTTCTTTTTAAGGTTGCTTATTTGCGCAAGTTTAATTCTTATATTTAACATTTATTATCACTTGTATTTGCATAGTCTGTTGCAATGATTTCTTCTGAAATAGCATAAATATACATTATTTTTATACATAGAAACCCTTTCTGCTTTTTCTTTTCATTCGTTCTTCTGCTGTCTCTGCCCCTCCGGTATATTCCTTCTTTTCATTAGCAGCCGATTGCCATGCAATCATCTGCTTTTTGCCTCCAGCTTCTTTTTCTTTCTCTGTCCATCCGGTACGTTCCTGTTTTTTATGAGCATCCGATTGCCATGCAATCACATGCTTTCGCTTCCGGATTCTTCTTCCGTCTCCGTCCTTCCGGTCTGTTTTTTATTTCCCTCTCCGAGGGTGATTTTGCGGAGCAAAATGGGCTTGTAGTCGCAGACTACAAGTGATGAACGGTAGTGAAGAGCAAGAGGTGTTCCCGCACAACGGGAACTAAAACAACGCAAAGCGTTGTTAAAGAGAATGTTATAAAACTGTCTCTTATACACATCTGACGCTGCCGACGA
>ERZ1026988.296-NODE-296-length-23256-cov-11.543382_pt1 | contig 23256 bp, 18 predicted proteins | sample MGYA00519291_ERZ1026988 | MGnify/ENA primary metagenome ERZ1026988 (study PRJEB26926, sample SAMN06164795) | human gut metagenome | biome: ENVO:00009003; feature: ENVO:2100002; material: ENVO:00002003 | host: Homo sapiens | place: USA | collected 2012 ... | reverse complement strand
ATTATCGGCTTATAGCCGATGTGCAAACCACCCGTTTGACGGGTGGTTATGATTTATGGAAAATCCTAACTATAAAGGTAGTTTAGATATTTCTCAAAATATGATGATAAGCACTAACCATAGTGATATTCAAATAGAAAGTAAATTTAATAAAAGCTCCATTGTCTCTCTAACAGTTTCCAATTTTAATCAAATAAATATGAATAGTAATAAGCCGTTCTTTATTAGACAGACGATGAAGGCAAAGTTTATTTGGAAAAAAGGATTGAGTACAGAAGAGGAAGAAGATCTTTTAAAGGTAAATGCTGCTTCTCTACTTCTGTCCTATATCAGACCACAAATTCGTAGTATTACCTCACTTTCTAAATTTCGTGAACAGAATATACCGTTTATAGATTTTACAAGTCAGTTATAGAATTACTCTCTATTTAAAACAAGATTAGCATTCTTTCTATAAAGTATAGATATTATTCTTACATCAGATCCATTTATAAATTAAAATCACATTAAAAACACCCTTGACGAATTCGCCCTCGCTCGTTATACTAATCGTAATTTATATGAGAATTTGCTGAGATCGAATGAGTAACTAATGATAGATTTAACAGAGAGCTGTGACTGGTGCAATGCAGTATTTCTAGAGTTAGTGAAGATGGTTCGTGAGCGATTGATCGGTGAATAATTAGCAGATCACGGCGTTGCTACCGTTACCCAAGCTGCAAATTTATTACTATGAATAAGTTTGTTTGAGTGCAGGATTTTAAATTTCCTGAATTTGGGTGGTACCGCGTATTGATCGTCCCTTGAAAAGACTAGTTTCTTTTTGAGGGGCTTTTTTATTTACGAGGAGGGATAAAGATGACAAAGATTACTGCAGAATTAACTAAACCATTACTAATTGACGGCGCAATGTCAACGGCTTTGGAACAATTAGGTGCTGATACCAATAACTCATTATGGACGGCGAGTGTTTTAGCTAACCAGCCAGCATTAGTTAAAAAAGTTCATCAGGAATATTTTAAGGCGGGTGCTCGGTTAGCAATTACTGATACCTACTAGGCAAATGTTCCGGCATTCATAAAGAATGGTTATTCAAAACAAGAGGCCCATTCATTGATTCAGCGAGCAGTCGCCTTGGCTAAAGAAGCGCGTGATGAATATCAGCAGGAAACCGGGATTTATAACTATGTGGCGGGAGCGCTTGGTCCTTATGGCGCTTATCTTGCCAACGGAAGTGAATATACTGGTGATTATCACCTCAGTACAACCGAATATCAACAATTTCATCGACCGCGATTAACTGATATTTTAACGGTTGGTGTTGATGTGATTGCGATTGAAACCCAGCCACGTTTAGATGAAGTGTTGGCAGAATTGGACCTTGTCAAAGAACTAGCTCCTGACACTCTATGCTATGTCAGTTTTTCCTTGAAAGATTCCACGCATTTACCAGATGGGACACCGTTAGCAGTGGCGGCTCGAACCGTTGCGAAGTATCCAAATGTTTTTGCAGTTGGCGTAAATTGTATTCCGTTAGAAGAGGTAACGGCAGCCATTGAGACGGTCCATCAAGTCACTGATAAACCGGTTATTGCTTATCCTAATTCGAGTGCGACTTATGATCCGACAACAAAAACGTGGAGCTATCCTCATGGGCGTCGCGGTTTAGTTGATTACTTACCACAATGGCTCGCGGCTGGATTGACAATTGTTGGGGGATGCTGTACTACTACGCCGCAAGATATTGCTGCCTTGCATGAGTACTTAAAAGGAGGCGCCCATCATGACTAAGAAAACGCATTTAGCCCGTGAAATGAGTGCTCGTCATATCCAGATGATTGCGCTTGGTGGGGTGATCGGGACCGGCCTATTTCTCAGTTCTGGTTACACGATTCATCAAGCTGGGCCGTTGGGAACCGTTATCGCTTATTTGCTTGGCGCATTAATCGTCTATGCTGTCATGTTATGCTTAGGGGAATTAAGTGTTGCGATGCCGTATACGGGGGCTTTTCATGTTTATGCCAAAAATCTGATTGGGCCTGCTACTGGATTTACCGTTGCGATCCTTTATTGGTTGACCTGGACGATTGCGATGGGCTCCGAATTTACCGCGGCTGGCCTAATTATGAAGCGCTGGTTTCCCCAGATTCCGGTTTGGTGGTGGAGCTTGTTATTTATCATTATTATCCTCTTATCTAACATTTTTACTGTCAAAGCATTTGCGGAAAGTGAATTTTGGTTTGCGGTGATTAAAGTAGTCGCAATCTGCGCGTTTATTTTGTTAGGGACTTTAGCAGTAGTTGGTCTTATCCCAATTCAAGGTTATCATCACGCGCCTTTGCTTAACAACTTTACTAAGGACGGCCTATTTCCGGGCGGTTTTAGCGGCTTATTTATGACGATGCTAACGGTTAATTTTGCTTTCTCTGGAACTGAATTAATCGCCATCACCGCGGGGGAAACTAAGCATCCTGAAAAGACCCTTCCTAAGGCGATCCATACTACTTTATGGCGGTTAGTGATCTTTTTTGTTGGGAGCATGATCGTTATGGCTTCTTTGATTCCTTATCAAAAAGCTGGGGTAACGCAAAGTCCATTTGTCTACGTTTTTAGCCAACTCGGAATTCCATATGCTGCTGATTTAATGAATTTTGTCGTTCTCACTGCGATTATCTCTGCCGCTAATTCTGGCCTATACGCATCAACCCGGATGTTATGGTCATTAGCTAATGAAGGAACGATTCCAGCTGTCATCGCCAAAACCAATAAACGCGGGATTCCGGTTTTCGCATTGCTCTTAAGTATGCTTGGCGGGGTGTTAGCTTTGCTTTCCAGTATCTATGCGGCTGGAACGGTCTATTTAGTCTTGGTTTCTGTTTCTGGATTGGCGGTTGTCTTTGTATGGATTGCGATTTCCTTATGTGAGCTTATTTTTCGTCGGCGCTTTTTAGCAGCTGGTCACCAGTTAAGTGAGTTAAAGTATCGCACGCCATGGTATCCGGTTGTTCCATGGTTTGCATTTATTGCTAGCAGCCTTTCTTGCATCTTAATTTGGTTTGATCCGCAACAACGAATTGCCTTGTATTGTACGATTCCGTTTGTAATTGTTTGCTATGCTGCTTATTATTTACAGACCTTGTGGCGCAAGTATACTACGAAGAAAAAGGTTTCGGCAGTTGTTAAATAGATGTAAAAAAGCTGTAATTAAAAAATTCATAACGTGTAGTAAAATGTACGAGGATAATTTTTAGTTAGGAGATATAAAATGCATTCACTATTTTTACTACAGTTGATTCAGGCAGTCTTAGTAGCAATCCAATTAGTAATGATCTTCTCAGCTAATAGAATTAAGCAAGAATGGTTAACCGTTAGTCAGCTTTGTATCGCGGTCGTAATCTTAGCCGACTTATTTTCAGAATTGATCTTCTTCAGTTATACAAGTGTCCTTACTGGTTGTGTATTATTCCTCCAATTATTCTTGCTCCCAATGTTTTGGAAACAGCTAAAGACATTTGAAGAATAATATAAATAGGTGAGTGGAAATTAACTTCTTTGACAAGGCGGTTAATTCTCACTCACTTTTTTAATCAAAAAAGCACCATGAAACTTACTTCACAGTGCCTTCCTATATTATTCGTTGCCAACCATATCATTTACATATTGTTGTAATTGTTTATTCATTTTCTCAGATAAATGATTAACAATAACTCCATTGCGAGCATGATAGTCAAAATTCTGTAATTGCCATAAAACAACGTATCCTTTAACTCCGGTGCTGTCACTACCATTTATTAAAATGGGCATATAACGAGGATTGTTAGAATAGTTAGCGGTTGTGATTGGCATACCAATAAACATATGGGTTGCCTCATTATAGGCGGATGTGCTCATGACAACATAATGTCTGCGGATATTTCCTTTTTTAGGATTATGTCCACCCATTTCATGTCCTGCGTGAGGTTCTGCATCGGCAATTATAATATCTCCCTTTTTAGGAAATTCCATTAATCAATTACCTCACGTCCTACTTGTTTTACTGGCTGTAATGCTGGGTCGGTTTCGATATCTTTTTGATAATCGTATTCTTTCCAATCTTTAGTTGCAAAAATATTTTTCCTTTTTGCAACAGGGGTAAATACAATTGTCTTACCAACATTCTTTACGGTATATTCTTTTCCAGTTACTTTAATCCCTGACGGTACAGTTAAAGTTCTTGAATTACCAACTTGTCTTAATTTAACAGTCATATTATCCCTCCTTATGTGTATACTCAGTATATACTAAAACGGTGAAAAGAGAAAGGCTTTACCAGAACGTTCACGAAAGTAGTATAAAGTATGCTAAAATGATAAAGATTATTAAGACCAATCAACGATATTCGCTGACTGGCCTTTTGTAATTTTAAATATAATTAAGTGGGTTTTATTTATGAAGAAAAGAAAATTAAAGAAGAGTTTAGCAACAACTGCGACGGTGATGGCTGTTACAACGGGGATGACGGCCATTAGTAATTCCGCCAAAGCTGATACGGTGCAAAATACTATTCAACAAACGCTGCCTGATGCGAATCAACAAGCTCAGCAAAATGTCTGTGCAGCCCAAGACGCAGCGAATAAAGCCAATGCAGATGTAGCAACCGCAAATAATGACCTTAATATTGCTAATCAAAATTTGGCAGACGCGGATTCTAAAGCAAAGGTACAGGAAAAAATAAGCAATAGTTCAAATCAGGCCGTTAATAATGCTCAACAAGAATATGATAATGTTCAAAGTGACTTAACAAAGTATCAACAAGAGTATCAGCGAATACTGAAAGTTCCAGTATTCTATTTAAATACTATGATGAATTCAGACAAACCTTTAGTATTTGACTTGGCAAACTATGATGGTTACAAAGGACAGAATGCACAGGCGGAAAAGAATTTTAAACTCAAAGCATATCAGGATAATATTGATCTCTTAAAGGAGGTTATTAGAAGAAACCAGAGCTTTGTTGACAATGATTATAAAAATACACCGGCTTATTATAACTTAGGTACCATTAATTATGAAATAAATGCAGTTAATAAGGAATTAACTGAGCTTAATCAAATAATGATTGAAAAGAAAAAAGGTACTTTTAACCAATATCAACATTATCATGATTGGATTACAAAGGATCGTTCGCGTTCATGGTTGGATTTAGAATCTGCGGATATCAGTGATATTCAAGAGATAATTGATTGGCATCATAAAATAATAGAAGAAGATCAAAAGAAGGCTACTGAAGTATTACCAATTGCGAAAAAAGAATTAGAAACAGGAAATTACTATTTAACTGCTTCTAAGAATCTTTTGCCACAACTTGAAGAAGTGACTAACAATCTTATCGAGACACAAGAAAAGCTTACATACGTTAAAAGTAATTTAGATTCAACAAGACAAAAAGCTTGGCAAGACAGTGTCCTCTTGTCACAAATTGAAGGAGATTGCGCTAATGCTCAATCCCAAGCAATCAATGCGCAAACCAAGCTCTTGCAAGCACTTCTCAATAAGACAAATTCACAAGAAAAGTTAGCGTCAGCAAAAGAAAAACTTCCTATACAAACTGATGCCTTAAAGTATAGCTCGCTAATCAGCCTTGAACCACTAACGGTTGGGCCAGGAGTAACTCCTGCTCCTAAAGTTACGACGGCGATTGCGGTTGAAAATGATGATCATCAGAATAAAGCTGTTATTACTTTACCCGGCGATGAGCAAGAAAATAAGATGCCTCAGGGAACAAAGGTAGTGTGGAAAGATGATGCTAAAGTTGCAGCCGACCTTCAACGTCCCGGAAAGCATACTGAAGATGTCTTAATTGTTTTTCCTGATGGATCGGTGATTTTAACTAACGAGCAGGTTACTGTCATCGCAACAGAAAAACAGGCAGACGCTGATAAAGAGACTTCGCCTGTACAAGAAACGGTTGATACTGCCCAAGAAAATAATATGCATGCGAATGATCTTTCTACCCAGGTAATAGAAGTTAATGATGATAATCAAACCTCAGCACCAGAAATATTGGTGACTCCGCAAACCAAGCAAAATACCGTCCAACCAAACGGAGTAATAAAAGGGCAGACAGCTCAGAATAACAGTGCTCGGTCTTCATTAGATAAGTCTTATAAGGCCAAGACAACAAATAATGTTTTGCCACGAACCGGGGATGGAGCTTCACTTTCGATTATTGCCCTTGGCGCAGTTATTGGGCTAGTAGGAATTGGGGCAACACTTAAACGGTACGAATAAATTTGTTTTTCGTCATGCTAGTCTATATAATCAATGAAAATACAATATTTGAAAGGATCGACACATGAGTAACTGGCGTAATCTATTTGCACAACGAATTTATGAACGGGGTAGGGATTACTACTATCGCGATAAAGTTAAAAACTTAATACTCGATGAAGACGATAATTTTTCTGCAATCGTTAAGGGAAATCGGGCTTATAAAGTAACTGGTAGATACCATAATGGAAAGTTTTCTCAACTTCATTGTGATTGTCCCTATGCGCAGGATAACCATCGTTGTAAACATATGGCTGCGGTTTTAGAGGCGATTGATGATGATTCGGCAAATATTGAACCGCAAAAATCATTAGGGGAGGTTTTTCAATCAGCTTTTCCGCCAAACCGTTTACCAGTTGATCCGCAAAGTTTTCTAAGTAAAGAAGTCTTTCCGCTACGGCTGATTGAACATGTCTTTACTAATCTTGACGATGTTCAAATCATTTCTGAGATCCTAATTAAAGCTGCAGATGCTTATTTCACAATTCCTGGAGCTAAGTGGAATTATTCAGTGGCTGGGCGTTTTAAACAATATTACTTTTCAGTGCTAGTTGCTTTTAATCGAGAAATGATTGTGGACGTCCAGGTAGACTTTATAAAGACAAGAGAAGGACAACAGATTGCTGAAATGGTTGCCCTTTATTACTTGTTAAAGTACCTTGATCAACATAATATTGAAGAGAATACTAATGAAGCAGCCCGGCAAATGCTAGCTAATTTTCTTGATCGCGATCCTGATAGTCAGACGATCATTACTGCTAATATCGGTGAATACTACGATGGTGGTCAATACCTTTACTTCCGGGCAGGTGTACCAGACCATATGTATAAGTTTCCAAACTTGACAACCTTAACAAATGGGATTGCCCGTGGTGAGCGGCTTCATTTAGGAAAGTTCTTTGATCAGCAAATTACCCCCGAAAACCTTGATAAAGATAGTAAACAATGGTTAGACTTGATCATCAAGCTATCCTCGACCGCTGATTTAACGAGGGATGGTTATTACGAAGCATCCGTGAAAAATGAACTTCCTCTGGCTGGTGTTATTATGGATGAAGTTGACCAAATATTAAAGACCGGTAATACGCTTTATAATCGGTGGAAAGTGCCTATTAAGCGGGAAGAACGTGCATTAAAAGCAGCAGTTTCAATTAAAGCAAATGGTGCTGATGACGATCCAAGTCGTCACCTTGATGTGAGTGTTGACCTTCCGGCTGACCTTATTCGTGGACAGGCAGCCTATTACCACCTTGATGACCATACCTGGACTGCTTTTACAGGAATAGTCCCTGATAAGTTAGACCCTGTTTTTCCAGTAACCAGTGACCTTGTCTTTGGTGTTGATACTATGGCTGAGTTTTACCGCTATGTGTTACCCAAGCTTCAGTCGATGTTTTCAGTCGAGCTGCCCCAAGATCGTGACCTATCAAAATTTTTGCCTTCGTTACCAACAGTAGTTTTCTTATTGGATTATCATGATGAACAGATTTATTGTGACTTGGCAACTGAAACTGATGGCAAAACACAAAAAATTAAGAAAATTGATGACCTTCCGCAATTTTTGATGCAAAGAGTTGAACAGGTACTAGCTAAATATTTCACCAAGTTTAATCAAACCGGGACTAGAGCAGTTCTGTTAGTTGATGAGGCAACAAATTTGCTAGCAACTGGCGTCAATGAATTGCAAGAAATAGGAATTACTAAGGCTACTCCTGCATTTAATGGGTTATACAAACAGCCGTTTACTAAGGTAAGTGTCGGTATCTCCGTTGATTCTGGCCTTTTAAAGCTTGATTTTGGTGATGATCAACTAACCGCTAAAGAAATCAAGCAAATTCTAAGAGATTTCCGGCCGCATAAACAGTACTATCAATTGGGCAAGAAAACCTTGAAGATGGATGAACCTTCGCTAACTGAATTAGTTGAGACATTGCGTAAAATGGGAATCTCATCACGTGATTTTACTGCGGAAGAACTTAAATTGCCGGTGTATCGTGCTCTTTATCTTGATGATCTTTTATCCCACCAAGAAGCATTGAATTATCGTACTACTTCAGAATTGCGCCGGCTCGTTACTGATGTTAAAACTCCGCAGAAAGATTTTAAGGTGCCGGCAAATTTTCATGCAACATTGCGTCCCTACCAATATGATGGTGTCCAGTGGCTAATAACCTTAATGAAGTATCATTTTGGTGGACTGCTGGCGGACGAGATGGGACTAGGCAAGACCCTGCAGATTATTACTGTTCTATTAAGTGAACAAGGAAACGGACAGAATTTAATTGTTGCCCCAGCGGCAGTTATCTATAATTGGCAAGATGAGATTAACAAGTTTGCCTCAGACCTTAAAGTAACTGTTCTTGATGGTAGTAAAGCTGAACGACGGAAACGGTTTGCGCAAAGTACAGAAAGGGATATCATTATTACTTCCTACGATGCCGCTAAACGAGATATTGATTTTTATGAAGGGCATATCTTTAATATTGAAGTTATTGATGAGGCCCAATACATTAAAAATCCCCAAACTGCTGCCGCTAAAACAGTCAAAGCGATCAATGCTAAGCAGCGTTTTGCTTTAACCGGAACTCCAATTGAGAACCGGTTAAGCGAACTTTGGAGTATTTTTGACTACTTGATGCCTGGCTTTCTCGGTTCTTATCAGCAGTTCCGCAAACAGTATGAAGGACCGATTATTAAAAATCAGGATGAGCAAGCTCAGGACGACTTAAAACGTTTGGTACAACCATTCATGCTCCGTCGTTTGAAGAAAGATGTCCTTAATGATTTACCGATGAAAAATGAACAGGTATTTTTAACGCCCATGGTTGGTAAACAAGAAAGTTTATATCAGGCACGAGCTCAAAGATTGATAAGACAGATTCAAAAACAGAATGATGAAGAGTTTCAGCAGAATAAATTAGCAGTCTTGGCAGAAATTACTCGTCTTCGTGAACTATGTTGCAGTCCTCAATTGTTAGATAGGGGGTACAGTGGTCCTTCGGGAAAAATTAAGGCAACTATGAATTTAATTAAAGATGAAATGGCAGATAATCATAAAATTTTACTCTTCTCGCAGTTCACATCGGCATTAGCAATCTTAAAAGAAAAACTTGCTAATGCAGGAATTAAGTACTTTGTGATTGAAGGAAAGACAAAGAAAGCAGATCGTTTACAATTTGTTGATGAATTTAATTCCTATGATCAGCCAGCCGTCTTCTTAATTTCTCTGAAAGCAGGAGGAACGGGGTTAAATCTTACGAGTGCTGATGTTGTCATTCATTTTGATCCGTGGTGGAATATTGCGGCTGAAAATCAAGCGACTGACCGGGCTCATCGTATTGGTCAAAAGAATAACGTAACGATTTACAAAATGATTGCACAAAACACAATTGAAGAGAAGATTATTGAAATGCAACAGAAAAAAGCAGCTCTTGCTAATTCTATTCTTTCAGGAAATGAGCTAGCAAATGCCGTCATCAACAAGGAGACCCTTCTCAACATCCTCAAATAATATAGGCTTTGTGAAGTTTTGTCCTAAGTCCCTATAAAATCCCGCTATAACTTGCTATACTTAAAATATTAATATGTGAAAAAAGGGATGAGAAGAATGGTAATGGTTGATTTGCATTGTCACCTTTTGCCGGGGATTGATGATGGTTCAAAAAGTATGGAGATTTCATTGCAACTTGCAAAAGAAGCAACAGAAAACGGGGTTACCCATGCACTTTTGACCCCTCACCATATGAACGGACACTATGTAAACCATAAACAAGATGTTTTAGCGCGAACAAAAGAATTTCAGGAAGAACTGGAGAAAAATAATATTCCACTAACTGTCTTTTCTGGACAAGAAGTGCGAATTAATGGTCAGCTAATTGAAGCTCTTGATAATGATGATATTCTATTTGCTGATGAGAGTGGAAAGTATATGATGCTGGAATTTCCAGACAATGATGTCCCTCATTACACTAATCAGATGATTTTTAACCTTCAACAACGGGGAATTACACCAGTGGTTGTTCACCCTGAACGAAATACCAAGATCATGGCTGAACCAGACTTGCTTTATCAAATGTTGGAAAAAGGGTGCCTGTCACAAATCACCGCTAGTTCCTATGTTGGTACATTTGGTAAAAAAGTCGAAAAATTCAGTAAAAATCTGATTGCGGCTGGTCAAGGATATATTTTTGCTTCTGATGCTCATGACCTTCCAGGACGAAAATACGAAATGCGGCAGGCCTTTGACAAATTATCGCGTGAATTTGGCGCTGACGTTGCTCAAGAATACCAAGATAACGCGCGAGCTATCATTAACGGGGATGAAATTGGTCGTCATCAGATTAAGAAGATTCAGCAACGTAAGAAATTGTTTGGGTTATTTTAAAAAGCTGTAGTTCACACTACGGCTTTTTTATCGAAAGAGAGATAAATTGATGGCATTATATTTTACAGACGTTTTTTCAGGAAGTGCCGACTGGATCGTGACTGACCCTCATGCACAAGGCACGATTGTCAAAGTATCACAAGGGACCGGCTACTTAAATCCAAAGTACCAATACCAATATTCGTTAGCAAAAAATGCTGAGCGGCTTTTAGGACTTTACCATTATGTTGGTGGTGGCAACCCGATCGCAGAAGCAAATTATTTCTTATCGCATATTCAAGATAAGCTTGGTCAGGCAGTTTTAGCCGTTGATTGGGAACAATATCAAAATGTTGCCTGGGGTGATACGACTTGGGTACGGCAATTTGTTGATGAAATTCACCGCCAAACGGGGATATGGCCGTTAATCTATGTTCAAGAATCAGCAATTTGGCAAGTAGCAAATTGTGTCAGTGATTGTGGCCTTTGGGTAGCCAAGTATGCTTCGATGGATTGGCATTCGTGGACAATTCCGGCAATGACAGTCAATACGAGTCCATGGCAGACATATACTCTTTGGCAATTTGCGGGGGATGATGAGGACCGCTCAATTGCAACTGTTGATCGTGAGGGCTGGGAGCGCCTTGCTAATCCAACTGGTCAAGTTGATGTTAAACCAACCCTAACACAAAACGATTCGTCAACGTGGACCGATTCCTTGGGCGATGAGTGGCACCGTGAAAAGGGACGGTTTATCACAGATCGCGTTCTTGATTTACGCTGGGGTGCACTGTCGACATCTTCTGTGATTGCGACTTTGCCAGTTGGCTCCGTTATTGATTACGATGCCTGGTCACGTCATAATGGCTATGTTTGGTTACGCCAGCCCCGCGTGGATGGTCAATATGGCTATCTTCCATGCCGAAACGCTGATAGTAATGAGTCATTTGGTAAATTTGAACCACTTAGTTAAGAAGCTAGTTCTACGTATTCTTCGTGAAAAAAGGTGAGGCTGAGAGAAAAATTTCTCCCAGCCTCACTTCTGTAAAATGTAAGATTTTAAGTGGATTTAACGATTTTTTGCGTATATATAATATTAGAGACACTATTTTCAGGAGGAACCTATGCGTTTTTTACATACGGCTGATTGGCATATTGGCAAGACCTTAAACGATTTTAGCTTGCTTGATGATCAGCTAGCAACTTTTAAGCAGATTGAAGCAATTGCCAAAGACCAGCAAGTTGATGCGATAGTGATTGCCGGGGATTTATATGATCGGTCCGTGCCCAATGAAGCAGCGGTTAAGCTTTTAAACCAGATGCTGCAAGACTTAAACCTGGCTGATCATTTTCCTTTACTGGCAATCAGTGGGAACCATGATTCAGCGGTCCGTTTGAGTACGGGGACTGATTGGTTTGTTTACCAGTCATTTTTCTTAAATACTAACATTAATGATGCTTTTACTCCGGTCACAATCAAGGATACCCAGTTTTTCTTATTGCCGTTCTTTGGGATTCAAGAAGTTCGCAACTATTTTAATGACAACAAGATTAAAAATGTCAATGATGCGATGGCGCGGATTACAACTGAGATGGAAAAGCATTTTGCTCCTGATAAAAGGCATGTCCTTGTCGCCCATTTCTTTGCGGCTGGAAGTAAGCGAACGGCTGATTCTGAAACTTTGATTGAGGTTGGCGGATTGAGTGCAGTTACGACAGATGTTTTAGCTCCCTTTGATTATGTTGCTCTTGGTCACCTTCATAACCGCAATGCTTTAAATGACGAAAAAGTTAAGTATAGTGGTTCACCAATGAAGTTTTCAATATCGGAAGCCAAGCAAGAAAAAGGCGTTTGGATTGTTGAGACGGCACCTTTTAAGGCCGAATGGGTTCCGCTATCGCCGGTTCATGATATTCACCTTTTGAAAGGGAGTTTTGCTGAACTGGCTACAAAACCTGAAGAAGCATTACGAGAAGATTTTTATGACATTGAATTGACCGACCAAGAACGAATCCCCGATGTGTTAAACAAGTTACGCGAATATTATCCGAAGATTGTCAGCCTCCACCGGACACATCAGGCCAAGCAGGTTCAACTCAACCTTAGTAAAAAGCGTGCTCAGGAATCGCCTCTTGATTTGCTTGCGGATTTTTATTCCCAAACGATGGGAAATAATTTAACTGACCGCCAAAAGAAGTGGGCAGAAAAGGCTTTGACTCAAATTATGAAAGGGGAGGAATAGGATGCGTCCATTAACGATTGAACTACATTACTTTGGACCGTATGAGCATCAAGTGATTGACTTTACGCAGTTCACAGAGCGTTCCTTATTTCTGGTAGCAGGGAATACTGGTGCAGGGAAAACCACGATTTTTGATGCAATGTGTTATGCGCTTTTTGGTCAAACAACCAATGATCGTGATCGGTCGGCTGCTGCTTTGCGTTCTGATTTCGCACCAGCTGATCAAGAAACAATGGTGAAGTTTACCTTTGAACACCAAGACCTTAAATATCAAATTATGCGTCGTCCTAAACAGGTTTTAAAGGGACGCCGCGACAATTTGGTTGAACATAATCAAGCCGTTGATCTTATTTACCCGCTTGAAAGCGATCATCCCCAGAAAATCACTAAAATCAAGGAGGCAGACACGTTTATTACTGACTTGCTCAATCTGACCCGTGATCAATTTAAGCAGATTGTCCTTCTCCCTCAAGGAAAGTTTCGGCAGTTTCTTGATTCAGATAGCAATACTAAGGAAGCCCTTCTACGTGACCTCTTTAATACGTCCCGTTATGAGCAGTGGGCAACGCAGCTAAAAAATGATTTGCGTGAACAGAAGAAGTCATTGACGACTCAAGAAACAAAACTTCAATCATTAAAGGAAACAGTAACCGCGATTGATGCGCAATTAACAACTAAAGAATGGTTAGCGGAAGCAAAAAATTACTTATCCCGACTAAAAGCTAATCTTGAACACTTGGGCGATGATGAGCAGCAACAGCAAAAGAAAGTTGATCAGCTTGATGCCCAACTTCATACTGAGCAAGAGTTGAAGAAGAATATTGAGGAGTTAGCTGAACTTATCAAGGTTGGAAAAACACTGCAAGCTCAAGCGGGAGAGATCCAAGAAACAAAGCAGCAAGTAAAAGTCCTTGAATGGTACCAAGAACACCAGACAGAATATCAACGGTGGAAAGATGGCGAAAAACGTCTCCAAAAATTAACGTTAGACAATAAATTTCTCCATGAGGACCTGCGCAACCTTCAAAAGCAACAGCAAACAATTGAAACCGACCTACAACAAACGAGTAAGCAGCAAGAAGAAATTGATCAGCTTCAAACTGAGGTCGCCGACTTGACGAATAAACTCCCATTCTTCGATGATCGAGATAAGCTAAAATCAGCTGTCGATGAACTACAAACAAACTTAAAGCAGCAGGAAAAACAGCAAGCTGCTTCCCAGAAGAAGTTGCAAGACGCTCAACAGCAATTGACGGTTGTTACTAATAATTTAAAAGAGCATGAAAACTTGGGTGAGGTTCAAGTTTACATAGCAAAACAAGAAGGCCTTCAGGAAAAATTAACGACTGCTGGAAAAGATTTAAAGCAATTAGAAACAAAACTTTTATCTGAAAAGAAAAATTGCGCGAAATTAGAGCAAAAGCAGGGGGATGCTGAAAAACTCGTTCAAAAATCGCAAGGTGAGTTGGATGACTTAAATGATCGCTTTGCCCGTCACCAAATTGCCATTCTTGCTCAAAAATTAAAGCCGGCCACCCCTTGCCCAATTTGTGGATCACTTGACCACCCCCATCCGGCAAGCTTAGCAGATGATGGTGAATTGGTAACGGAAGCGCAAGTTAAAGCGGCAACCGTTAAAGCTCAACAAAACCGTAGTAGGCTTGACCAGTTAAAAGAGCAAGTTCGCCAAAGCGTTGCCCAAATTGCGAACTTAACAACACAGGTAGAAACTCGGCAGGCGAATTTAGCTGAACTGTTAGGGGATAATGAATTACCGAGTGATTGGGAGGGACAAATCGAAAGTCACGCTCAAAAACTAGCAGAAATGAAGACTGACCTCGATAGAATAGAACAACAGGTTAAAGAATGGCGCCAAGAAGAGGAAGAATTGCAACAAGAATCCAAGTTCTCTCAAGAAGAATTAGATAAAATAGACGAAAGTGTGAACCGCTGCAAACAGGATTTAATCGCCAAGCAGACTATTCTGAAAGAAAAAGCAGCTTCTTTACCAGCAAAATTTCCTACTAAAGAAGCTGCTGACAAGCGAATTCAAACTGATCAACTAAAGATCAAAGCCTTTAATAACCAGCTTGAGTCATTGCAACAACAACGACAAGAAAATGCCAAAAAATTAGCAGGGACAAATAGTCGGATCGACCAGACTAAAGAAGAACTTGCCACCCAAACGACGCAACAGGATAACTTACACCGATATCTTGTGAATCTTTTAGCCCAATATGATGTCCAACTTAAATGGAATTTCTGGCAAGAAGCTAGTGAACAAGTGGCAACATTGTCATCTTTACGTGAACAGGTAACGACCTTTGAGAATCAAGTCCAGGATAATCAGTCCCAACAAGAGCGGTTGACTAAGGCCATCAATAGTCATCCCATGCCAGATATTACATCAACGCAGACAAAACTTAATGCTGAGCGTGAACAACTTCGGCAATATCAGCAAGAAATTGGTCAGTTAACTGCTCAGTATAAGCAATTAGAAGAAACGGATCAAAAGATTATTAAGGCAGTCGAAAAAACTGGAAAACTTGATCAAGAAATTAATGAATTACAAACATTAACAGATGTTGTGACTGGGAATACCGAAAATCACGTTAGCCTAGAACGGTATGTATTACAGGCATATTTTCAAGATGTCTTAGTAGCAGCCAATATTCAGTTAGACCGGTTAACTAATAGTCGCTACCAGTTTGAATTAGCAACGGAAAGTCATGGGGCCGGTGCCAAGTGGAGTGGGCTTGAAGTTAATGTATATGATGATAATGCTGGCAGAACGCGAAGTGCCCGGACGCTTTCTGGTGGTGAAAGTTTTATGGCTTCGCTTGCTCTTGCTTTAGCTCTCTGCCAGATTGTCCAAGAGCAAAGTGGGGGAATTAAGATTGATGCGCTCTTTATCGATGAAGGATTTGGTTCCCTTGATCAGCAAGCTCTTGAAGATGCTCTTCATTCCCTTCAAGAACTTGAAGGCCACCGGATGATTGGAATTATCAGTCATATCACTGAACTTGAGGAGCAAATTCCAGATCAGTTAATTGTTCGATCAAGAAATGGCCGTAGTTATGTCGCATACCAGCATGAAATATAAGTTCAAAACAGTATTTAAATTTGCGATGATGAAATTAGATAAAAAGATTAAAAATAAAAAGTGCAAAAATTAGTTTTTTGCGTATATATATTTATAGGGGAGGTGATTTGCGAGATGAAGACTTGTTCGTTCATAGACTCCTTTCCCCATTAGTTGCTGTCTTCGTCTGCAATCACTTTCTTAATGGGAGCTGTGACATGAGTCAAGTTGCTTTCATAACAAGATGACAGCGTAGTACAATAATGGTCTATCATTGCTTGGCAAAGCTGTTGGTGACTATTGATGTTTGCGTGACCTCCAAAGGCTAGGTTCGCGTCAAAAAATGAAGTAACAGGTGATTCCTGTCTTGCTCTCTTTCTTCTCCCACAAATCTTAATGTAAAGATCTCTTATCTGCTCTTTTACGTACCACCAGATAGGAGATCTTTATTTTTTAAAATAAAAAGTGCAAATGTTATCTTTTTACGTATATATTTAAGTGAAGGCCTAAAAAATGCATTTAATGCTCTTTAACTCCATATTATCTTCCACAGTCAAGTAGGCCTTCATTTTAAAAGCTAGGAAATTCTTCTTAGCTTTTTCTTATAATATAAAAAAGCCATTATTGTGGGGAGGGCAATAATGACTTTGAAATTATTTATCTTAATGATTTGCGGTATCCAGCGGTTTGCGCTTCTGCTTCTGAGTTGAAATATACCGCATTTGCTGAATTCATATGATAGCCTTGCTGATCAGGCGTATGGTAGATTTTTGAACGAGCATTACCAACGATCATACCGGCCTGATCGGTTCGCATATCACCGTTATTCGATGGTGCAGTTGAACTACTGCTTGTATTAACTGCTGAACTTTCCTCGCTACTGCTGCTAGATGATATTTCTGAAGATGATTCGCTTTCAACAACTGGTTTTACGTAAGTAGTATTAGTAACAGTAAAACTTGTTTTGGCGCTTTTATCATCATCACCGTTAGTGGCAGTAATATCGAAACGACACTTCTTGGTACTAGTAGCAAGTTTTAGACTCTTACTAAAATTACCATTATCATCGGCTTCGACAGTATAGCGACCGTTGTTTCCGCCATGCTTTACAATTTTAATGGTTGCATTGGCTTCAGTCTTTCCTGAAAAAGTGATAGATCCATCTGCTTCAGTATCAATCTTAATCCCTTTGCTTGTCGCTTGCGCATTCTTACCGTCTGGGATATTAACGGTGAGTGGTAAATCACTGGCAAGTACTGAATGTTGGTTAATTGGAATAATAAATAAACATATTCCAGCAAAAAAGCTAGTAAAGATTGTTGCTAGTTTTCTCACAGTATACTTCCCCCCCATTTTCTTTAATAGGTGTTTTTCCCCTCTAAGATCATATCATATAAAAGTCAATTTAAAAAGTTAATCTAGTCTTGTTGTATACCCTTACATAAGCGTCGAAATTACTATAAAAATTAACTTTTGGTCATGATAAAATTAAAACAGCTTTTAGGCTATTGTCCATTGTATATTTATAGAGGAGTTTTTTATGAAGAATAATAGTTCAAAATATTGTTTATTGTTAGGGACAGCATTGTTAGGATTATATTTCCAAGCTAATAGTGTTCATGCGGATATGACTGGGACAACAGTTAATGGTGAAACTGCCCATAGCAATGTTACGCCAATGGTCCAGACTAATAAGGATGAAGCAAGTACTCCGCAAACGACTACTGATTGGTCTGACCTAGCCAAATATCAAAATGACATTCCAGTTCAGATTTTAGGAATCAATGACCTGCATGGTGGGTTAGAAACCACTGGATCAGCTACGATTGGAGATAAGACGTATTCGAATGCCGGAACAGTTGCACGCCTAGCTGGTAACCTTGATGCGGCAGAGGAAAGTTTTAAGAACGCTAATCCGACAGGAACCTCAATTCGGGTAGAAGCCGGAGATATGGTTGGGGCTTCTCCAGCAAATTCTGCTCTTCTTCAAGACGAATCAACTATGCATGCTTTAGACGCAATGCATTTTGAAATAGGAACTTTGGGAAACCATGAGTTTGATGAAGGTTTAGCTGAGTATATGCGGATTGTTAATGGTGGTGAACCTACTAAACAATATAATGAAGCTGAGATGGCCTATCCTCATGTGAAAACAGGGATTAATATCATTACTGCCAATGTTGTAAATAAATCTGATGGTCAAATCCCATTTGGAATGCAACCATACTTGATTAAAGAAATTCATACTAGTGATGGTAAAGTTGCTCGGATTGGCTTTATTGGGATTGAAACTACTTCCCTACCAATTTTAACCTTATACGATAATTACAAAGATTATGATGTTTTAGACGAGGCTGAAACAATTGCAAAATATGATCAAATTTTACGTAAAAAGGGTGTTAATGCAATTGTAGTTCTTGCCCATACAGGGGTTTCAACGGATAAAGATGGCAGCACTAAAGGTAATGCTGTTGATATCATTAAGAAGCTTTACCAAATTGACCCTGATAATTCTGTCGACCTTTATGTTGCCGGTCACTCCCACCAATATGCTAATGCTACTGTTGGTAGTGTAAAATTAGTGCAAGCCATTTACACAGGTAAGGCTTACGATGATATTATCGGTTACATCGATCCAACAACTAATGATTTTGCACCGAATAGTCTCGTTTCGCATGTCTTTCCTGTATTATCAGAAAAGGATGCGCCTAATATCAAAACAGATGCAAATGTTACAGCAATTGTTGAAGATGCTAACAATAGAGTAGCACCAATTATTAATAAGAAAATAGGGGAAGCTGCTACCACAGGCGATATTCTTGGACGACTACATAATACCCCTACTCGTGAAAATGCCGTTGGTGAATTAGTTGTCGATGGTCAATTATATGCCGCTCATAAGGTGGGCTTACCAGCTGATTTTGCGATGACTAATACAGGCGGTGTTCGTGCAGATCTGCATGTTAATCCTGATCGTTCCATTACATGGGGAAGTGCCCAAGCGGTTCAACCATTTGGTAATATTTTGCGGGTAGTTGAAATGACAGGGGCACAAATAGTTGAAGCCTTGAATCAACAATATGACGAAGATCAAGCTTACTACTTACAAATTTCTGGACTTCATTATACTTATACTGACCAAAACGATCCTAACCAACCATATAAGGTCGTTCAAGTTTATGACCAACATAATCAACCGCTTGATATGAATAAGACTTACAATGTTGTTATTAATGACTTTTTAGCAGGTGGCGGAGATGGCTTTTCTGCATTTAAGGGTACCAAAGTTGTCGGGATTGTCGGGCAAGATACAGACGCGTTTATTGATTATATTACTGATATGACTAATGATGGTAAACCAATTACCGCACCAACAATGAACCGTAAGATTTACTTGACTGCTGAACAATTAGCGAAGGCTGACGCAGATTCACAGTCACAAACAGGAACTAATCAGAACACTCAAAACGATGCTAATTCCCAGACTGAAGGAAATCAGCTTCAAGAAGTTCCGAGCCAACCGGTATCTCCAACAGTAACCTTGCCAACAACAGCTGGTCAACCCGCCGAAACTGTTACATTACATGCTCAATCTAAGCAACAAACCGTAGCTGCTAATAATCAATTAATTAATTTGACGCCTACATCAATTAATGGCCAAAAACAAAAAGCAACTGACCAGCAAGCAGCTTTACCACAAACTGGTAACGATGAAGATCTTGCATTACTTCTTCTCGGAAATTCATTAATGGCAGCAACCGGATTGACAATTATTGATCGCAAGCGTAAACATGCTTAATTGCTTAAAATAGACTGTTACTTTCATTATGTGGGAGTTAGCAGTCTATTTTTCATTATTTTATTTTCTCGCTATAATGGAAACAATAAAGTAAAAATGGAGTAGAGATATGGCAGAAAACATCATCAATATTTTAAAAACCAATAATATGACAGTCACATTTGTTGCTCAAGAAAGTGGCCTTGACGTTGCGCAGGTTAACGAAACACTTAAACGTCCCGTTGCAACCTGGTCAATTCAGATTCTTAATGCACTTGCAGATGCTTTAGGAGAGCGTCCAGGAGAATTATTAGATCGGATTCAGGACTTTGATTTTCACCTGCATACTGACGATGATCAACTAACGATTCAGCACGTGCAGTTCCAAACACCTTCTTCTTATCAACAAGTTCGGTTTGCTGTTGAAAGTAATGTTTTAGAGGGATGGGAGCCTACAGCAACAGATGTAAGGCGATTAAAAGAGAGTGCTGAAAATCCAGATGATGAAATTTTAATGGAAATTGAGCAATTATTTGGTGATTAAGATGACTGATGAAGAACTTCAAGCAAAATTTTTATATGATAATGGAACCCTCCGCAATAAGTTTGCAATTAAAAACGCGGATGAATTAAGGTTAATTGAGTATCGTGGTGTAGCAGAAAGGGAAGTGGCCCTTCTTCAACAACAACCGAAAATTAAAAGCTTTGAAGATTTGCAGACAATTAACAAATTCCTTTTTGGTTGGCTTTATGACTGGGCGGGTGAGTTACGTAACTACTATATTTCAAAGGCAGGTTTTGATTTTTTGGAATATGGTCGTTTTGATAATGCAATTAAATATATTAATGATGAAATTGGACGATTGAATAAGAAAAAGCAGCCTACCATTGAGGATTATGCTGCTCTCTTAAATGATCTAAATTATATTCATCCGTTTCGTGAAGGGAATGGCCGGTCAACTAAATTATTCATTCAGTTAATTGCCCTTCATCATGGTCAGGTAATTGATTACCCGGCAGATAACGCGGAAATGATTGCCGGATTAAACCAATCGGATGTCGGTATTATTGCCAAGACCATAGCTTTACAGAAAAGTGCTGGTTAAGCTAGTTTGCTTGCTGCTTGTTCATCAAGAATCACTGTTACGTTTGGATGCTGTTGGAGAGCTGATGCCGGAACAGCGGTCGTGATTTTACCGTTGACCATTTTGTTGATTGTGTCTGCTTTTTGCTCACCAAATGCGAGTAAGATGATATGTTTTGCTTGCAAGATTGAACCAATTCCCATCGTGTAGGCTTCCGTTGGTACGTCCTTACTTGAAGTAAAGAAGCGTGCATTGGCATTGATAGTAGCAGGAGTTAACTTTACTTTATGGGTTTGGCTATCAAAAGGGGTTCCAGGCTCATTAAAACCGATATGACCATTATTGCCAATTCCTAAAATTTGCGTATCAATAGGATAAGTAGCCAAAATCTTATTATAGTGATTAATTACTTCAGTGGCGTTCAGATTACTGCCATCAGGAATAAAACTTTTGGCAAATGGCTTTTGCGCGAAAAGATGATGCTCCATAAAGTAATGGTAACTTTGCGGATCAGTTGGTTTGAGGCCGACATATTCATCAAGGTTAATAGAAATAAGGTTGGAATAATCAGCTGAACTACTAGTCATCTTTTGATAAAGACCTAGTGGAGAACTCCCTGTTGCAAGGCCAAGTACCTGAGCACCGTTAATAATATCTGTTTGGAGAAGTTCAAAGGCGTTTTGGCTTGCTACTTCTTTATTTTTCGTTACAAGAATTTTCATCCTCATCACCTCACGACTATTGTAATTCTTTTAAGGAAAAAGAAAAGAGCAATTGCAAATGCTTATTCTTAAAATTTGACAAAAATGTTATTGAACGCGCTCACAAAAATGTGTAAAATGAGGGTGTTGCTGAAAGAATCTGATAAGAATTGGGGAAAGTTTAATGAAATTCAAAAAATTAACAGTAATGTGTGCTGTTTTATCAGGTTTACTATTAGGGAGCTCTGCGATGACGGTGGTTCCAGCTACTACCTATGCAGCCTCTAATGATAAGCAGGTGACAATCTATCTTACACGTCACGGGGAAACTACTGGTAATGTGATGCAACGGGTGCAAGGATCGAGTGATTTTCCATTAACCAAAAATGGAATTACTGTTGCTAATGATTTGGGCTATGGATTAAAGGGAATTAAATTTAAGCATGCTTACACGGGTAACTTAACCCGGCAAGAAGTTACTGCACAGCAAGCATTAAAGTATTCTGCCAATCCAAATACAAAGATTACGACCACACCAATGTTACGTGAAGGCGGATACGGCAGCTTTGAAGGAGATAGTATTGAAGCTGATAACCAGAAGATTGCTAATGTTTATGGTTATCAAGATGGCAAGCAGTTCCAGCAAGCAACAGGCAAAGATTACTGGAATAAGCTCCAAGATGCCTACCACAAACTTGATATGGACAATTCGCAAAATACCAAGTTGGCTAAAAGTGATCGGGCAGAAAGTTCAGCTCAGGTTCAAAAACGGATGAATTCCGAATTGCTTCACATTGCAAAAACGACTCAAGAACAGGGTGGCGGCAATGTCTTAGTTGTTAGTTCTGGAATGTCAATTAATGAATATCTTTCAACTATTTCTAAAAAATATGATGGAAAGCCAATGCAGAATGCGGCAGTAACCAAACTTGTTTATAAGAATGGCAAACTTCACGTTGATGGTCCGATTGGTACACTTCACTATGTAAATAAGGGAAAGAAAATAGCAGCAAATAAGTAAAATGAATTATCTTTCAGCAACATATATGATTTATTGCAATTATTGAATTATTATTTGGGGACTCTTTGATCAGCAAGGAGCCCTTTTTGCTTTTTTAGAAGGGAGATAGTGCCAATGGAAAATTTAACGGTTAAGCTGTTTAATGAAATTGCTGAAAAGCAGCTTCCAGGTTTAGCATTATTTGAAAATCGAACTGGTTCTGGAAAAACAACGGGTGGTCTGCAGTGGGTAACGGACATGCTAATGAAAAGTAAGAACTCCGATGTCATTATCTACATAACTCCTAGCAGACAGAATCGAGACGAAGCATGGCAGGGATTGGTTAGACAAGCATATCGAAGAATTCTTTGCGACGAATCAGTTAAACTTAATCGACAATCGGATTGCAAGGGATGAACGGATAGAAGATATCAAGGCCGCGTTGGTTCAGCTTTTGCCAACCGTTAAAGTCAATATTAGACCGACCGTTGAAGATAAATTTGGATATAATCTAGTGGTGATTAATGATAAGCGGTATTTCTAAACTCATGAAGATGTTAAAGATAATTATGCGAGAGACTATAGCAGGCAATAGTACAACATTTGACAATTGATACCTTTAGGAAGGGTGCTCTAAGAAGTACGTCTGTCTCTTATACACATCTCCGAGCCCACGAGACGGACTCCTATCTCGT